>SAMEA104315431__coassemble_431_pt1 | contig 50929 bp, 40 predicted proteins | sample SAMEA104315431__metabat2_low_PE_029 | metagenome-assembled genome bin SAMEA104315431 (sample SAMEA104315431) | gut metagenome | biome: Monkey gut; feature: monkey-associated habitat; material: faeces | place: China | collected 2013
ACTGACGCAGCACAGCTAGGCAGTTTATTAACTTGTGTTCATAGGTCAGCATATAAATAAGCAGGCAATTATAGATGAGTTGGACAAAATTTAATATTGTTAAAGTTTAACAAACTGACGCAGCACAGCTAGGCAGTTTATTAACTTGTGTTCATAGGTCAGCATATAGATAAACAAGCAATTATAGACGAGTTAGATAAAATTTAATATTGTTAAATTAAAAATAAATTTTATCTTTTGAAAAAGTGCAGTAAAAACCAGAAAATATAATAAAAATATTTATTTTACCAATTAATATTATGTTAAAATATTGACAATAAAATATTTTGAAATTATATTAAAAAAATTAATTAAAACCATAAAAAAACTAAAAAAATAGGCATTTTAGCCTATTTTTTTATTAATTTAATTATTTTTTATTTTTATTTATTTTTTTTCTGTTTATATTTTAATATCGTAGTTTACAGCATCAAACTCAATTTTTATATAAACAAATAAATACAATTATAATTTTATTGGCAACTTTCAATTATTCAATAATTCTATAACCAAAATTATTTGAACGGATTGACTCCAACCAATTATCTTCTTCATCTTTTGCTTGTTGTTCTTCAGCTGTTAAACATGTGAATAAATTTAAAATGTCTTTAACTCCAGCAATTTGATTGTTGATTATTATTTGTTTATCATTTCTTGAAATTTTATACTTATGCAATTCTTTTGCCCAATCGCCACTGTAATTAAAATCATCAATTGTATAGTTCTCCAAACTTGATAAACGTTCTTTAACTTGTTGTTTCAATTCGCTATCATTTTTAGCTTTATTATAATATTTTTCCAAATCAAGGCAATCAACAATTTTTGCAAGATCACTCACCTTATAAATATTTTCATTCAAGAAGAGTGCACAAACAAAAGCGTATTTAAAACTTGATTTTCTTTTTAAATGTTCATCAACAAATTCATAAAAATAATCATAACAGTCCAATGGATTTAAACTTGTTTTTGCAAGTTCCAAAACAAACATTTCATCATTCATTAAATTAGGAAAATTAATAAATGAAATGTGATGTCTTTGACTGATAATTTTTCTACCAAGTTCCTTTTCATCATAATCGCATGGTTTGATTGCTCCACCATTGTTTAAACGATTCATAACTCTTCTTAAAGCTACGCCTTCCAACAATTTGCTTTTATATTTGCTGTTTCTATAATATGTGATTTCTTCCATTATTAACTCCTTAACATTTGCCTAAAACTAACACCAAAAATCCAACTTGTCAATATTGAAATTTAAAATAATTTTAAAAAATTGCAAAAATTTTAAAATTTATATAGTTTTTTATGTTTTTTATTAAAAAAATGATATTTATGGTTAAATTTTTAATTTTATCAAGTTGAAAAATTTAAAGAAAACATATTGTAAATAAGTTTTTATATGTTATAATAGTTTTATATAATTTAGCAGTTAAGTTGGAGATACTTTACTAAAATTATCGTTGGTTTAGGTAACCCTGAAGGCAAATATAGCAAAACTTAACAGCCAGTTTTATTCAAAACTTGCTGGGTGCGTTATGCACTCACATTTCAACTTATTTTAGGAGTTTTTATGAAAATTATCGTTGGTTTAGGTAACCCTGAAGGCAAATATAGCAAAACTTACCACAATGTTGGTTTTAGTGTGGTGGACCTTTTTGCTAAGAAAAACGGGCTTAAATTTACAACCACAAAATGCCAAGCAGAGATTGCAAAAGGTGATGGTTTTATATTAGCAAAACCTAATACATATATGAATTTAAGCGGCAACTCAGTTTATGAATTGCGTAAATATTTTAAAACACCATTGACTGACATTTTGATTGTGCTTGACGATATTGATATGCCAAAAGGAAAAATAAGATTTCGCCTTGCTGGTTCAGCAGGTACACACAATGGACTTAGAGATATTGTCGCAAAAGTTGGTGAAACACCACGTTTGCGCATAGGCATTGATAGAGATAGAAACATGAATTTAGCCGATTATGTTTTAAGCACAATTGACGAACAATCTAAACAAATTTTAGATGTTTCTTACTCAAAAGCTTGTGATTTAATACAAGCATTTATAAACGGAGATTTATGCCAAGATTTGACGATGTAAAAGCAAACATCAAGCAAAAAACCATTTTTTGTTCTAACCTTGGTTTTGGTGAACAATGTGCTGTTTTAAGCCATATTAATAAGGCAATTTATATCACTTCTTCAACCGAATCAGCAAGGCAAGCGAAACAACAACTTGACGCTCTTAACAAGCCATGTGTACTGGTTGACGATTTTGATAAACCTTTTACCCTTTCCACATTTCAAAGCAGTGAAAACAAATTTGATTTGCTTGATGCAATAAGCAAACTTTTAACCGAAGATTTAATTTTAATCTCTACCGAGAGATTGTTTTTTTGCATGCTGACAGAGTTACAATCATTTAAAAATTTCATAATAACTCTACAAAAAGGTGCAGATTACAATCTGCTTGAAATTGAACGCAAGTTAGTTGAAAACGGATATAAAAAAGTTGAAACCGTTTCTGCACGTGGTGAGTTTGCTGTGCGTGGTGATATTCTGGACGTGTTTAATTCCACCAGTGAAATGCCTGTTAGATTTGATTTTTTTGACACAAACCTTGAACACATTTATGAGTTTGATTTTTTAACATTTGAAAAGAAAGCCACGCTCAATCACTTTACTATTGTGCCTAACAAATTATTATTGCTTGATGACAAAGAAAAACAAAATATTATTTCTCAAATCGATAGCCAAAAATCAGGCAACCAGACATTAACAGATTTAGCATTAAGCCTTGACCGCGGTGATTATGTACCACTTGAATTTTTAACACCTTACACACAAAAAATAGAAACAATTTTTGATTTAGACTTGCCTATTGTTATTTCAAATTCTTTGGTTGTTGAAGCATCGACAAACAAACTTTATGAACAAATTAATGAAAAAGTTGAAAATATTTTTAATGCCGAAAATAGTGAAAAAATATTACAAAAATATCAAAATTATGAAAAAATATATAAAAATTACGCTAAAAATTTAATTTTTTTAGAAAATTTTGATATTTCCACCACAGAACTTGCAACAAAATTTGACAGTGAAAATGTTTATGAAATAAAATTTAATTGTTTTTCACTCCCGCCACTTATACACAATTTGCAAGCAATTAAACAAGTTTTAGCAGACCATAAAGACAAACAGATTTATTTATGTTTATCAAGTTTAGACACACAAAATTCTGTTGCAAAAATATTTGACGAAACACAAATACCATACACCAAAAACAAAAATGCAAAAGGTTTAATTTTAACCGATTTAAGCATACCTTACAATATCTGCTTTGCGGACGAAGAAAAGCTTTATATTGGTTCAACAAACTTTGCACACAAACGTGTTGCTAACGGCAAGACAAAAACTCAAATTAAGTACTTGCCAAAAGCAGGTGAATATGTTGTTCACTCTACACATGGTATTGGCAGATGTGATGGCGTTGTAACCATGAACGTGCAAGGTGTGGACAAGGAATTTTTCAAACTCACCTATCGTGGTGGTGATGTGCTTTATGTGCCAAGTGAAAATGCGGACTGCTTATCACTTTATATGGCAGACGATAGCAATGTTACTTTAAACAAACTAGGCGGCAAAGAATTCTTCAATCAAAAGCAAAAGGCACTTAAATCTATTGAAGACATGAGCCAAGAATTGATTGAACTTTATGCAAAACGAAAAGCAGTTAAAGGTTTTGCTTATTCTGCTGATGATTATCTTTACACCGAATTTGAAAACGCCTTTAAGTACACTGAAACCGCCGACCAACTGCAAGCCATTGCAGACGTTAAACGTGATATGATTTCTGGCAAGGTTATGGACAGGCTGATTTGCGGGGATGTTGGCTTTGGCAAAACCGAAGTGGCAATGCGTGCAATGTTTAAAGCTGTGGAAAACGGCAAACAAGTTGCAATCCTTGCCCCTACAACAATTTTAAGTTTACAGCATTATTTGACAGCAAGTGAACGCACAAAAGATTTTGGCGTTAAAGTGGAAATGTTAAACAGGTTTAAATCTGCAAAACAACAAAAACAGATTATTGATGACCTTGCAAAAGGCAAAATAAATGTTATTTGTGGCACACATAGATTGCTTTCCAGTGATGTGAAATTCTTTGATATTGGCTTGCTTATTTTGGACGAAGAACAACGTTTTGGCGTCAAAGCAAAAGAAACAATCAAGCACCTTAAAAACAATGTGGACGTGTTAACACTTTCAGCAACACCTATTCCACGCACATTGAGTATGTCGCTTATGTCAATACGTGATATTTCCATAATCAACACTGCCCCTGTAAATCGTCTGCCTGTTAAAACTTATGTTTTAGGATACAATGAAGAAGTGATTTTAAATGCTATTAATGACGAAATTAACCGTGGCGGTCAAGTGTTGATAGTTTATAATGATATAGAAAAGTTGCCAGCATTTACCAATGATTTAAATAAAAAGTTGAATAACAAAAATGCAAAATTTGATACAGCACATGGCCAAATGAGTGAAGTTGCGCTTGAAAATGCAATCAAACGTTTATACGACCGTGAAACGAATGTGTTTGTGTCAACCACTCTTATTGAAAACGGAATAGACTTACCAAAAGCAAACACTCTTATTGTGATTGACAGCGACCGATTAGGTTTAAGCCAAATGTATCAGTTGCGTGGTCGTGTAGGCAGAAATGCTGACCAAGCATACGCATATTTCACATACGCAAAAGGTAAAGTTTTAACTGAAGAAAGTATGGCACGTTTGCAAGCAATTGCTGAAAACACCGAATTAGGAAGTGGCTTTAAAATTGCCATGCGCGACCTTGCTATACGTGGTGCAGGCGAATTGTTAGGCAAAACACAACATGGACATATGATAAAAATTGGTTATGATATGTACAGCAAATTGTTAAACGAAACTTTACGCCGCATGCGTGGCGAAAAAGTGGACATTGAACGTGAAGTGAAGTTAGATATTGCCTTGCCAAGCAAAATCCCTGCTGAATTTGTGGCTGAAGAAAGTGAAAGGCTTAAAATTATTGCAAAAATTTCTAACATTGACTGCAAAGACAAAGCACGTGAAGTGGTTAATGAATTGCTGGTGAATTATGGCAAACTTCCACCTGAAATTTATCACCTTGTTAATATAGCTTTATTAAAAGCACTTGCTGTTAAACAAAAGGTTAAACAAATCATAATAACAAAAACAAAAATCGCTGTTATTTTCTATGACGATATTGAACTTAAAGAATTAATCAAAAAAGTGAACAAATTTGCGCATTTTAAATTTGAAAACACTTTTAATCCAACAATCAGTTTGAGCGTTAATGAATTTAGTGTGCAAACTGCTGTTGGCTATATTACTGAATTTTTATCTGCTTAAAATATAAATTGTGTAGATTTTCAATTTAAACCATAGTTAATAACGCAATAAACAAAAGCACATGCCTTTTAGCAACAAAATTGGTGTGTGCTTTTTGCTTTTTATGCGTTTGAAATGCTTGATTTTTAAGCATAATTTATATATAATATAAAACAGCAACAAATGTTAGCAATTTAGGTATATCCGTTTGCTTTAACAAAATCAGGCAAATGTTTGCCAAATGCAGTTTTATAATGGAGAAAAAATGAAAAAATTTAACACTTTTATCTTATGCTTATTGTTATTAATCACTTGTGCTTTAACAGGCTGTGCTGGCTTTGAAGTTAGCCGTGTGAAATATTATAACGAAACCGTTGCCACTGTTGGCGACACTCATATTACAAGGTATGAATTGCTTTCTGCTTACAATAGTTACGGTAACAGTTATTATGTAAATCAACTTGGCAAAACTGAAAAAGAAGCTATGGCTGAAACTCTTAACCTTTTGATGGACAGAGAATCACTTTACCAATACGCACACAGCAAAACAGAATACAAGCCAACACCATATCAAGTTAACACCGCTATTGAAGAGTTGTTTGATTCTATGGACAGCACAATGGCTGACTATGTTAAACAAGCAAAACGTATTTTAGATGTTAAAGTGGAAGATAGCACTGAAGATAGCAACAGTGAGACTGCTTACAAATATGCAGATTACAACACTGTGCTTAAAGGTAAACGTGCTGAACTTAAAACTAAAACTGTTTATTATACAGACAACACAAAAGAAACCGTTTCAACAGAACCAACCGATTTCGCTGAAACTGTTGATTATATTGTTTATGTTGAACAAGAAGAACCTTCATTTGATTGCGTGCTTGGCGCAAATAGAATGAGCACTTTAACTGATTTTGAAGCAGACTCTACACTTGACCTTGTTATCTCAACATATTTTGATAAATTTAACACTTCACTTGAAAATGAAGAAAAACAAACTGAAATTTACAACAAAGCCATTGCCCTTTTAAGCCAAGATTTGATTGACGGCGAAAAATATTTAAGGGATGAAAATGGTAAAGCATATAACACTGTAACTAAAGATTTGATTAAAAGATATTTCAAAAAAGCATATAACGACAAAATCAAATCTTTATACTTAACCAACGTACGCACAAACTATCTGAAAAATGCTTCTGGTGAGTTATCTATCACCGCATTGCTTGATAAATATGTGTCATTGGTTAGAACTGGTTATAACAAATACGCAAACAACATTGATAGTTACAAATCAGCAATGAAAGATGCTGGCACAAAGGCTGACGACATTTTATATCACCCTATCTTAAACGATGGCGAAAATGGTGAAGCAGACACTCAATTTGGTTACTTTATTCACACTCTTATCAAATTTAGCGATGAACAAACAACAGCAATCAAAAATTTAGAAAAAGCAAAAGATATTTACAATTTATCTGACGCACAATATCGTGCACAATATGATGCAATAATTGCTAAAACAACAGCAACTGCACGCAATGCTTCAACAGGTTTGATTGATGAAGATGCTGAAGCAGTTTCATTAAACGAAATTTTGGCTGAATACAACACAATCAGCAGCATGGACGAATTTGTAACATTTATGTTCAAATACACTGGCGACACTGCAACATTAAGCCAAGGCATGCCTTATGTTGTTGGCACAAATGGTAACAGTGCAATGGAAACAGCATTTACTGACGAAGCCGTACGTTTGATGACAAACGGTCGCCCAGGTGATATGACATCTTCAACAACAAATACTGACAGCAAAAATGGCGATGTTATGTGCATAACTTCATACGGTATTCACTTGTTGTATTATGTTGGTGAAGTTGATATGTTTGATATTCCTTATGGCGAAATTGAAAGTGCTTATATTGCAACATCAAACCGACAACGCATCACATATTATACTGATGCCACAAAAACTGTTGTTACAACAGATAAAACCGATTATTATACCGTAACTTACAATAACAATAACTTATACAAAATGGAAATCAACCCACTTACACACCAAACATATTTTGACAAATTGTTTGATTTGGTTTACCCTGCATCAAGTTCAACTGAAGTTTATGCAACATCAACTGGTTACACAGCAAGAGAAAATGAATTAATTGCCGAAATGCGTAAAACAAATCCAGCAAAAATTTACAAAACAAGACTTAACTCAACAAAAACAAGTTTGTAAATCCATTACTAATTTAAATATTAAAAGACCAATTACCTTTGGTCTTTTTTTATTGTTATAAATTTGGACAAATTTTTAAGTACTTACAACAATTTTTTAAATTTTGCATAAAATTTTGCCTAGTCCACAAAATAGCAGTGTACATCAAAAAAGGAGAATTTTATGGCAAACACACAAACTAAAAGACGTGCAAGCGGCTCTACAATCGCCATTGTGGCTTTATCTGTTTTATTGATTGCTGCAATCGGTGTTGGTATTGCTTTAGCGTTCTTCACTGGCACAGCAAATGTAACTGGTGATATCACTTTAGGCGAACCCGTAACAATCAATATCACACAAGGTGGAGCGTCTGTTTCTGCCCTTACATTTTCAGGCAAAGCATTGCCAGGCAGTGTTTACAATCAAGCAATTGGTGTAAGTGCGCCAGCAAACACAACTGATGCTTTGGTTAGGGCAAAACTTACAATCACAAGCGCTGAAGGTGCAAGCACAACCGTGGAAGCAACAACAACCGACACTTGGCAAAAAGGCGAAGATGACTACTACTATTACAAAGGCACTTTGACTGCAAATGGCAAAGCTGATTTTGTAACATCAATCACTGTGCCAACCTCTTTAACAAACGCTGATGCAAACAAAACATATAACATCAGTGTGGTTGTAGAAGCAATCCAAAAAGCCAACAATGCTGCTAACGCAACATGGACAACTGCTCCAACAGATTGGTTAGCAACATATTCACCAGTGGCTGGTGAATAAACAAACTAACATGGCAATTATTAAAGATATAATATATATTTTAATGCTTTAAAATTGTTGTCAATGTTAGTAAAAAAATCAGGGTCAATGCCCTGATTTTTTTGTTTGTTGCACTGCAACTATCTTACATTAAACATTTTTGAATTATGCTTTTAACTTAATGATTAATTCAAATTTATGCTTATGTGTTTTCTAATTAATTTTTAGGTTATATTAAGTTTATTTTGTGCCAAGGTCAATATAGTTGTTAGGGTCAACCTTTGCACCATTTAATCTCATTTCAAAGTGCAAATGATTGCCTGCGTTAAGCTCTTGCGACATAGTTGAACTTGCAACGCCGATAACTTGACCAGCACTCACTTTATCACCTGTTGCAACGCTTGGATTTTCAGCCAAAGATTTGTAAACTGAAACCAAACCATTTTTGTGAGTAATTTCAATAACTGTGCCTTCTAAATAGTTTGTGTAAACATTTGAAACTGTGCCGTCAGCAACCGCAAATACGTTTGTTTCTTCCCCTGCAAGAAAATCTATTGCTTTGTGCATTTCCCATTGCTTCATTGTATCGTTAAACTGCAATTCTGTGTTGGAATAGTCCTTTTGGATTGTGGCGTTTTTCATTGGCACAACATAAGTAACAACCGCAACTGGAGTATCTCCACCACCAACTTCACCATTATTTTTTGAATTAGCACTGGTTGTCATTGCAATGGTTACGGCACAAGCAATCACAAGCAAAGCAATTAAACTTGCATACACATAATTAATAACGATATTCTTCTTTTGTTGGGTGTTTGATTTTTCCATTTTCCCCTCCTACAAACTGATATTGACCAACTTGAAAACTTTTAAACAACAAAATTTAAAATTTGTGCTTGTGTTGGTGTTTTTTAAAAACTGCCTACAATAAGTGGCCAACCTATAATGGTGTGAGTTTCGTAATAAGCAATTTGCAAATTAACCTGTTTGCCGTCCACAGTAACACTGTTTGGCACAAGACTTGAATATGCATAAATCACTGTTGCACCAGTTGGCAAGTATTCAGTTTTAACAACCTTAGCCTGCAAAGTTTTTATTGCATTGGCTGGCTCAAAATTTTGGATTGTTATGCTTTCACCTATCTTGTTTGTTGCCTTTACATTTGTGGTTTGGAAACATATTCCAAGGTTTGTTGAATCAATATCTGCAGTTGTTGTATATGCCAAATAATCGCCGTCAAAATACTGCAACAAACTAAAACGTGGTTGTTTTTGCCCACACAATAAAAAAACGAATATGAAAAGCATTAGCCAAATTTTTTTCATATTCATATATTTGCCCTATTTGCAAATTTTAAACTGCAAGATTTTAAAGATTTTGTTTTAAAACAACACCACTACATGCAGTTACATGTTGCTTATATTATTTGTGTTGCTATTTGTGATTTTGTTTATGAGTTGTTTTATTGTTTGTTGTGTGTATGTTATGTTTATATTTTTGCGGTGTTTATGTTGTTTGTTATTTAAGTTTCAAAAACATTATATAAATAAAGATAATTTAAAATGCCAGTGCTGTTTTTTGCATAAAGTTTAACCGCTTGGACAATTTTAAGCACATCATCAGTTTGTAAAATTTGCAAAAACTGATGCACAGTTTGTTTTGCAATGTTCAATTTGTTTTGCAAAAAATTGTAATTAAGATCCACCATTGTAAGCATTGCATCATTTTGGCTGAGCGCGTAATATTTGTTTATAAGTTGTGGATTACTTTTTGCTGCCTTGTATAAATCTGCAAACAAAAAATTATGCTGTTTTACACCTGCAAAAAATGCTTCAAACCCAGCGAGCAACACAAAATCGACAATCGGCAAAGTGCGATAATCTAGGTTTGAATTTGCAACAATTTCAACGTCTACAAACTTAAAATTTGTGTCTAGTGTGTCAAAGGCGGACAGCAAATTGCGGTTGGAAAACTCCTGCATATCAATATTAAAGTTTGTTTCCGCTTGAGTGTAAACATCTAAAAGATAATTATAAAAACAATTAAAAGCCAAACTTGAAAAGGCAGATTTATCAAGCTTGTTGGTTTGTTGCAACAAAAAAGTTTGTGCTTGGCTTATGGCATAATTTTTGTTCAAACAATATGGCAAAATTGCGTTTTGACAGATATAAACATTAACAAATTCTTCTAAATTAAGTTTTAAACCAATAACCGTTTCAGGGGCAGACAAAAAAATTAGCATTTTATAGCCATTGTAAATTTCATTTAAATCTTGGTTTTGTGTTTCATTGCCAGTGTTTATGCTGATATCAATTTGATTGAATATGCACAATTCTTTTATTGTTTGATGGATTTCTGCAATTTGCAAATTAGATGCGAATTGGTCGAATATCAGCATCACTTTTTGATATTTTGCATATCTTTCCACAATCGAAGATAAGTCATCTATTTTGCCAGTTTGAATCATATTTTGATTTTAACACACAGCATTATTTTTGATTTGTAATATCTTGGCGAGTTTTGGCATTGTTTTAAGAAAAATGACGTAAAGAATATTTTTGCTTTACATTTTTTGATATTTAATATAAAATTAAAACTAGGAGGACGTATGCAAGAAAAAATTATTGCCCTTATTGCAGACAAATTGAATAAAAAAGTTGAATCAATCAGTTTAAATTCACGCCTTGTGGAAGATTTAGGTGCTGACAGCCTTGATGTTGTTGAAATGATTATGGCATTTGAAGACGAATTTGGTATCAGCCTTCCAGATGAAGAAGTTGAAAATATGAAAACTGTTAAAGATGTTGTTGACTACATATCTAAAATTAAAAAATAAATTTATTTGATTTGCAGATAATTATCAACACATTAATTGTAAACACTTAAAGTTTAGATTTATTAAAATGCTAAATTTGATTTGTTTATCAAAAATTATTTTTGAATTAGAAAAAATGATTAAAAAACAAAAACCACCATTGATTTGGTGGTTTTTTATTTACATTAATTTTATACAATATTATCTAACCTTATCAGCCAAATAATTGTAAAGTTCAGTGAAATCTGCACTAAGTTCATAATACTTTGTGTATTTGTTTTCGTAAGAAATTTCACCATCTGCATCGTAGTATGGTTTTACATAAACTTTAACAGTTGCTTCACCATCAGTTTTTGTTACACTGAACACCAATTCACGATATTTATATGTGCCTTGGTCGTCTTTATAATCTTTTTTACCATCTTTTAAGATTTGTGGTTTTGTATATCTGTAAGTTACATAATAACCTTCAGCAGTTGGAAGACTTTTACCAACAGTGCTTTCAGTTACGATATTTGCTTTTTTGCCTAAATTGCCATTGAACATTGCTGAAATAAAGACTTCTTTACTTGCATTGTTAATCAATTTTTCAATTTCAGTTGATTTTATACCATTATAGCTACCATCTTTATCAACAACAGCCGCACTGGTTGAACTTGATTCCACCAAAATAAAGTCTGGTGCATTACATTTGATGCTATAATCATATTTAACATTTGCGAAAATGATTGTAAGCACAATCAAAACACCGATGATTGATAAACTTACGATTGCTCCTACTTTTTTTGCCATTGTGTCTCCTTTTGTAACAAGTTTGTTAATAATATTTTGTTATTCTAGCGTCATTTTACACTTTTTTTTATTTAAAATCAAGCAAAAATGGCCATACCAAAGCAATTTGGAAGGCTTTTACAATTTAAACTATAAAAGCCTTTGCTTGTGCTTTAAATTATTCTTTTTTGCCTTGGTTTGAAGAATCGCTATTTTTCGGCTTATCTTCTTCAACTGGTTGGCTTGGTTGTTTTTCAGTTGTATCAGCTGCTGTTTGTGCTGTTGCAACTTGGCTTGCTTTCATTTCACTTTCAGCATCTGCTTTGATTTTTTCAAAGTCTTGTTTGCTGATAACGCCCGCCTTTGCAAGAGCTTCAGCAGTTTCTATGCGTGATTTAATATCACGTGCTTTATGTTCTGCAAGGGCTTGTTGTTTTGCTCTTTCTTGATAGTCGCGTTTTTCTTGCTCTTTTTTATCAATGGCTTGTTCAACTTCTTCAACAGATGCTCCATTGTAAAGCATTTCAAACTCTTCTTTATATATTGTTTCCTTATCAATTAAAATTTTAACAACTTTTTCAATAACATCTTTTTTGCTGTTTAAAATTTCTTTTGCTTGTTTGTGTGCTGCATCAATAATATTTTTAACTTCTTGGTCTATTGTATAAGCCAATTCTTGGCTATATGGAATTTGTTTTTGATAATTTCTGCCAACAAACACTTCTTCGCCTTCACCAAATGACACAAGACCAATTTTATCGGTCATACCCCATTCGGTTACCATACGTCTTGCAAGTTTTGTTGCACGTTCAATATCGTTAGATGCACCAGTTGTAACATCTTCCAACATCACTTCTTCACTGCTGCGGCCACCAAGCATCATTGCAAGGCTATCAAGCAATTTTGCTTTTGGCATATGTGAACTATCTTTTTCATCAAATGTTAAGGTGTATCCGCCAGCCATACCACGTGGAATAATAGAAATTTCTTGCACATTATCGCAGTTTGGCAAAGCTTGGCTTACAATTGCGTGGCCAGCTTCATGCACTGCGGTTATATACTTATCTCTATCAGTTATAACGCGAGAAACCTTTTTAGGCCCCATCAAAGCTTTGTTTAATCCTTCTTGAATATCAATCATTGTGATTTTGTAACGGCCATCACGGGCTGCAAGCAATGCGGCTTCGTTAAGCACGTTTTCAATGTCAGCACCAGCAAGGCCACTTGTTAACCTTGCAATACGTTTAATATCCACGTCTTCGCTGAGAGGTTTGTTCCTTGTGTGAACTTTGATAATATCTTCACGGCCTTTAACATCTGGCAAGTGAACATAAATTTGCCTATCAAAACGACCAGGACGTGAAAGTGCTGGATCAAGGACATCGGCACGGTTTGTTGCAGCAAGCACAATGATACCGCTGTTTGTTTCAAAACCGTCCATTTCAACCAAAAGTTGGTTTAATGTTTGTTCACGTTCATCATTGCCGCCACCCATACCAGCGCCACGTTGACGACCAACCGCGTCAATTTCGTCAATAAATACAATACAAGGTGCATTTTGTTTTGCGCTTTCAAACAAATCACGCACACGGCTTGCACCAACGCCTACATACAATTCAACAAAATCACTACCTGAAATGCTGAAGAAAGGCACTTTGCTTTCACCAGCAACTGCTTTTGCAAGCAATGTTTTACCTGTTCCTGGTGGACCAACTAATAACACACCTTTTGGAATACGTGCACCAAGTTCTGTGAACCTTGCTGGATTCTTTAAAAATTCCACAATCTCTTGAAGTTCTTGCTTTTCTTCGTCTGCACCTGCAACGTCTGTGAATTTAACGCTTGAACTAACAACCAATTTTGCTTTTGATTTGCCAAAACCAAATCCTTTGCTGTTACCTGACATGCTGCGGTACAAGAAAATGCCCATAACAACAATAAGAATTAAACTTGCATAAGGCAACAATTTGCTGAACCAACTTTCAGTTTTATAACCATATGATGCAGCAATGAAAACTTTGCCATCTTCAACCTTGCGGTTGCCGTCTTCATCATAAATAAAGTTACCTTCGCTATCTTTTTGAGAGATAGAATCGTTATATTCATTAATAAGTTGGTTAACATCGCAATTTTCAGTGATTGTGCAATAAGCATCAACTTTTCTAGGGAAGGCTTTTTCGTCAACGCCGTCCACTTTTCTTACACGAATTGTATAGCCATATACGTCAATCTCTGCAACTTGACCTGTTTCCACCATGTTTTGAAATTCTGTATAACTAATCTTTTTGGTTGAACTGCTTTTGGCAACTATTGCCCATATCATAACAGCAACCAACACCAAAGTTATGATGTAAAATATTGCTGATTTCCAACCTTGATTTTTCTTTTTTTCCATATTCACCTCAGTATGTTTTATTATATCATAACAAAAAAATATTAACAAACAAATTTAAGATAGTTACAATTAAATTATATTTTCCAACGCACAAGTTTAAATACTTTTTTATGAGAATAATTTGACTGATTTTGTTTTAAAACCAAAAACAATGATTTTAACCAAAATTAGTTATATTTTGATTGCTTATTCACACAAAATCGGTGCTTTTAACTATCATAAAGTGATAAATAGCCTTGTGTTGCGAGAGGAATAAAATAAGAATACATGAAACAACTTCTGCCTTGCAATTTTGTATATTTTGCGTGTAAATCTGCCAATAATTGTGATAAAACTTATAATTAAATTTTAAAAGCACTTTGCATATATAAATTTAAATTGTTAAGCTAAATTTGTTAAATTCTTTTACTTTATTGTTAATTTATGCTATCATTTAACAAACAAAAGGCCTATTTTGTGCTTAAAAGCACAGATAATAGTTTTGCTTTAACCGCAAAACAAAAGGAGAAATTATGAAAGTTGTAGGCATCATTATTGATATTGCCCTTGTGCTGGTTGTGCTTATCTTTGCACTTATCGGTCTTAAAAAAGGGTTTTTCAAATCTTTGCTTTCTTTATTCAACTGGGTTATATGCTTGGTTGTTTCAATTTGGTTGGCAAAATATATTGCTAACTGGGTTGGCAGTTGGTTTGGTATGGAAAAAGCCATCGGTGGCAAAATTTCAAGTTCACTGGTTGGCATGAATGCTGAACTTGGCAACACTGTGGCAAGTTTTGGTGATAAAGATTCCATTATGGCTGCATGTTCTGGTATGAACGGCTTGCTTAAAACAATCATTGGTATGATTTTTGGTTCAAGCAAAGTTGATTTCACCAGTGAAGCAACCGTAGCTGACGTGGCTGGTGCTGGCATTGCACACGTTTGCGTGATTGCAATTTCTGCATTATTGTTGTTCATCGTTATCAAAATTGTGCTTGCTATCCTTGGCAAATTGTTTGATAACATTGCCCGCACAAAAGTGTTAGGTGGTTTAAATCGTGCCCTTGGCTTTGTGTTTGGCTTGGTTAAAGGCGCTTGTATTGTGATTATTATCAACATTGTAGCAGTTGCCCTTTCACTTATTCCTATGGTTAACAACACTGTTATCAAACCAGTGTTGCAAGAAAACACCAAAATTGAAAGTTTTGTTTATGCAAAAACTGACGAAGTGATTGGCAAATATGTGGTTGACGGCCAACTTATACAAAAATGGATAGACGGACTTTGGGAGAATAGATAAAAATGGGATTATTTGAAACACTTAAAGATAGAAATTTGTTATATCAAACAACTGACGAAAAAGCTTTAAAAGAAATGCTTAATGGCAAGCCAATAACAATTTATCACGGCGTTGACCCAACTGCTGATAGCATTCACGTTGGGCATTGCGTGCCTTATGGTGTGCTTAGGCGTATGCAACAAGCTGGGCACCATATTGTGTTTCTAATTGGTGGTGCAACTGCATCAATCGGTGACCCTAGTGGTAAAAGTGAAATGCGCAAACTTTTAACAGCAGAACAAATTGCACACAATGTGGAAAACATCAAAAAAAGTTTAAGCATATTCTTGGATTTTGAAGGCGACAACCCTGTTACCCTTGTTAACAACGCTGATTGGTTCAGCAAATTAAATTACATTGATTTTATGCGTGAAGTTGGCGTTCATTTCAATGTTAACAAAATGGTTAGCAACGAAATTTATGCAAAACGTATTGCCGAAGGTGGCTTAACTTTGTTTGAATTGGGCTATATGCCAATGCAAGCATACGATTTTGTGCATTTAAACAAAGAATATGGATGCACCCTTCAATGGGGCGGCGCTGACCAATGGGGCAACATTGTTGCTGGCGTTGAATTGCAAAGGAAACTTAATTTCTTAAACGGAACAAATGTTAACCTTGTTGGCGCAACTAACCCACTTTTGGTTACCCCAGAAGGCAAAAAGATGGGCAAAACTGAAAAAGGCGCAATCTGGATTGATAAAGATAAAATTTCCGCATACGACTTTTACCAAGGCATCTACCAAACACCTGACGCTTGCGTAGAAATGATGTTTGCAATGTTTACCGATATCCCTATGGACGAAGTTCGTTCAATGATTAAAACAGATATTGTTGCAAGCAAAAAGCGTTTGGCATATGAATTTACCAAATTTGTTCGCGGCGAGGCAGATGCTATTGAGGCACAAACAATGAGCCAAAATTTGTTTGCTTCATCTGCTGTTAACAAAGATAATGCCCCAACAATCGAACTTGAAATTGCAGAGCCAACCATTGGCGTGTTAGATTTGCTTTTAAATGCAAAATTTGTTGCAAGCAAAGGCGAAGCACGCAGATTGATTGAACAAAATGGTTTAAGCATTGACGGCGAAACAATCACAGACCCATATATGCAACTTAACAAATCAGATTTGATTGACGGCAAACTTTTCAAAAAAGGCAAAAAAAATTATCTTTTAATCAAAGTTAAATAAACTATTTATCGTATTTAAACAAACAACTATTTTGTTATGTTTAAAAGCAATCATTTTAAAATCCTGGCAAAATAGGACCTAAATTTAAGCCTAAAGACAATAACAAAAAACTCTCAACCATTTGAGAGTTTTTTATTGTCCATTTATTACAGTTAAATTTCCTGTTTAATTAGTTGTTGGCCAGGTGCGGTGAGCGGCAAACCATTCTGTATCTTTCAGTTTTGTGGAGTTATTACTGAAAGCTAAGCTTATTTTTGTTTGTGTTATGTGTGAAATAATCATTATATTGCCGTTCATTGATGTGAATTGGTTGTTATCATAATCGATGCACAAAGTGGTTACATAAATTTGGTCGGTGTATTTTGCAACGCGGGTTACAAAATCTTGTGTTGGAAATTGATTTGCATCGGTTTTGGTGTATTCCTTGCTGCCAGCGCAACAACAAATACAAACAACTTGTGGTTGAATCGCAGCAAGCAATTTTTCGTTTGAACTGGTTTTGCTGCCGTGATGCCCTGCTTTATACAAATCAACTTTTAAATTGCCGTTTTCATAGCCGTCTTTTAATACTTGGTTGTTATCAACAAGCATATCTTCACCGTCTTTTTCAAGGTCGCCTGTGAACAAAAAGTGTTTGTTGTTATGTGTGAAAAGTGTGCAAACTGAATAATCATTTTCTGTGCTTGCTGTGTTGGTGTAAAAATAGTTGTAAAGCACTTCAAATTTGAATACGCTGCCAGTTGTTGAGCCATCGTCAATCACAAATTCACGATTGTTGCCAAGTGTTGTGATTTCTGGTGCTGGATAATAATTTGCGCCATCGTTATCAATTTCGTTTTGACGTTTTGCCAAATAATTTTGGTATGCTACGCCTGTTGTTTGGTTTGTACCTGTGCCAAAGTCGATAATATTTTGGCATTTGTACAAATCAAATATGCCTTTTGTTTTGCCACTAGTTGCAAAGCCTGCATAATGGTCAAGGTGAGCGTGAGTTACAATAACATATTCAATAATACCATCTGTGATATATTTATCAAGATAACTTGTTACAGTTGGAACACTGCTGGCTTTTGAACCGCAGTCGATAAGAATATCAACATCACCATATTTAATGTAAGTGCAATCGCCTGTGTATTTGTTGCCTAACTCTAAAAAGTGAATTGAAAGTTCACCAACTTCGCCTGTAAGTTTGCCTGTTGTTAAGTCCGCATCGTTGCGAGAATAATACACTTCTTCACTGGCGTTTAAAATTTCTGTATCTGGAATTGTGGTATAAGTGAAACCAAACGCTCCGCCAACAAAGCCAAACAAAAGTGCAAAGATGCTTAATATAACACCTAAAGTTTTCTTTTTCATTTGTGCCCCCTATTAATCTATTTTCTCGCTTGGTTCACTTGGCAAAACAAATGAAACAAGGCGGATTTTTTCAACTTTAAACAATTTGCCATATTTAAAGCAATTTGATTTATATTTTATGTAGAATGTACCTTCTTCACTTGAAGTTAGGCTTCCATCAGCGTTTTTTGTAAGGTTTGTTTCAATGCTTACGCTGGCAGATTCGTCCTTGCCAAACGCCACAATTTTAACGCCTTGGTCCACATAATCTGTGCCAATTTCAATTGATATTTCGTCCATACCAACAATGTCAAAGCAATCGTTTTTACAAATTATGCTGGTTGTAAGCCAACCTGCACCTAAACCAACAACCAAAAACAATATTGCAACGATTATTGCAACAGGGCTTGCTTTTTTGATTGTTTTTTCCACCTTCTTTTGAGTGGTTTTGCTTGGTTGAGCGAGATTTGAACTTATGGTTCTTTTAGAAGTTGTGCTTTTGCTTGTGCCTGATTTACGTCCCCTTGAAGGAGTTGAACTTGATTTTTTGCTTTTGCTGGCTGAATTTTCAACATTATCACCAAAGCCTAAATTGAGTTTAGCCTTTTGAGTGGTCTTTGTTGCAGTTTTTCTTGTTGCCATTATGCCCCCTTTATTTATATACCTATTTTAACAGCAAGCAACAAAAAAATGAAACAAATTATTCCACTTTTTTTAATTAATTAAAAATATCAATGCTGATTATTACACAATTAAAATTCAAAACATTGCATATTAAATTTGTATTATATTACATCTAATTATAATTTTTTAATCAATGCGTTTATGCGGTTTTTACACTCGGTTTCACCCAACACTTTCATAATTGAATAAAGTTCTGGGCTGTTTTCTCTGCCTGTGATTGCAAAACGCACAAATTTTGCAGCATCACTCACACTGCACGCATATTGGCTTGGATTTTGCTTGTAAGTTTTGTTATCAACAAAGTTATATTTTGCACTTTTTTGTTTTAAATCTTCAAACCATTCTTGATTACTTTCAAGGCAAACATAATTTAATGCGTAATCGGTTAAAAATTCAACCAAACTATCGCGATTAACTTGACCTAACTCAACTGATAAGTTATCTAAACTAAAGCCTGGCAAAACATATGAATACAAATCCACAATTTCGCTATAATATGTTATATCTTTACGTGGACGTTCGCCACCACGGTCAATAGACAAAACTTGTAACAATCTTTCTTTATTCTCGCTGATTATTTTGTATGCTTGTTCGTCCTGTTCCTTTGCCCATGCAACGGCATTTTCATACACTTGTTCTGCTGTCAACTTTGAAATGATTGTTTTTGAAATATCATTTATTTTTGCAAAGTCAAACATAGGGTTTGTTACGCCTATCTTTTTCAAACTGAATGGAAATTCTGTGTAAGGCAAATTTGGATTTTGTTTACGCCACAATTCAAAATCGCTGTTAAGCAAATTCATTAAATATTCCACAACTGCAGTTGTTGGATAACCTTTTTTTAAGAAGAAACGCACATCTGCAAAAGGGTCTTTACGTTTGCTGATTTTACGTTTATTGCCGTTTTCGTCCAACACACAAATGCTTGGAGTGTGTGCGTATTTAAAAGGTTTAAAGCCAAATTTGTGTGCAATTTCTAAATGCACAGGCAATGATTGGAACCACTCTTGTCCACGAATAACTGTGGTTGTGCCCATAAGGGTGTCGTCCACAACGTGTGCAAAAGCATAAACTGGTATGCCATTTGATTTGATAAGTACATCGTCTTTTGCATTTTCACGTACATCTTTTTTGCCTTTTATAAGGTCGTTAACTTCATGGATTTTGTTTATATCGCCAGTTGAACGCAACCTTAAAGCAAAAGGTTTGCCTGCTGAAAGATTTTGTTTAATTTCTTCCAAACTTAAATCGCGGCAAGGGTCTTTAACTTCCAAATCTGCATTTTCTTCCAACTCTTCTTCACGCTTTTTTAATATTTCAGCTTTATCAGCGGCGGCTGCACAAAAACAAGGGAAAGCACCGCCACGTTTAACAAGTTCGTGTGCAAAAGAGCGATAAATTTCAAGCCTTTGAGATTGAACATAAGGGCCGTAATCACCAATTTCAGGCAAATTATCACCGCGATAGCCTTCGTCAGCAAACACACCAAATCTATTTAACATATTATAGGCAATTTGACCTGCGTTTTCTACTTCACGCTTGTTATCTGTGTCTTCCAAACGCAAATAGAAAACACCATTTGTTGTTCTTGCCAAAGATGAGTGAATAACTGCTTGATAAAGTTGACCAATGTGCAAATAACCTGTTGGACTTGGTGCTAAACGGGTAACTTCACCATTCACATTACGTGGTTTATATTTGTCTATATAAAAAGAAGTATCCTTAACATTAGGATACAACAAATCTGCAAGTTCTTGTAGTTGTTTGTCAGTCATTTTATTCTCCTGCATTATTAATTGTTTGGATTATGTCCACCAAAATATCATTATATTTGCCAACAATATAGTTGTGGCTTTCAATCATTTTAACGCAAAATTGTTCATAATCAGTTGCGTTAGGATCTGCTTTTTTGTTTAAGTATACAACATCGTTTAAAGCCTGTTCATAAATTTTAAGGTCATTTTCCATAATACGTTGGACATTGCTCATTGCAACGCTTTTTTCATAAAAAGATTGTTTTAAAGAAGCATCTTCATTTATTACATCCATTTTAGATGTTAATGTTGCAAGGAAAGTATCACTGAGTGTTACTTTAGCGATGTTGTTAAGATAGTTTTTATAATTCACATCTGGTGATGCAAATTTATTGTTTGAATCTTTTGTTGTAAACACTGTTGTAAGCGCATTGCCTTTAACATAGGTGCTATAATACACACGTGTTAAGTTAATTATTTGATAGTCTGTTTGGCTTTTCAAATTGATAACTGCCCTATTTGCATCAAATTCTTCCACTGTGTATTGAGAATAATCTTCAAGTGCGCTGGTTAAAGCTTTATCAAAATAAATATTTGCCAAGTCAAAGTTAAATTTAAGTGAGGCGGAAAGCAAAGCATCGTAAGAATCAAACAATGAAGTGTAACCAACTGAACAAATTATTGAAGTATAATCTTCAGCAAAATGCACATTCTTTGCCAAGCTGCACACATGGTCATCTACATTTTTTAAAGCAAGTTGAAGTGAACTTAAATCTTTATCTAAAGTTTGTTTTGTTTTGGCATTAACCTTTATTGTTTTTGTTGAACAAACATCCATATATTGATAAACAAAATTCATTGAGTTTTGCAATAGTGGATTATAAAAATCATTCAAACGTGTGTAAGGGTCAGTTGAATTTACCACACTTTGGAAATAACTTTCATCACCAGATTTAAAAACTGAATAATCAAACTCAATTTTGCCAGCCTGAACAGACGCAGATGAGCAACCATCAGCAACCTTTGTATATTCTGTTTTTAAATTTGCAAGATTGTATTGTTTATTGTCGCTGCAGGCAGAAAAGCAAACAACACCTGTAAGTGCTGTTAAGCAAGTTAAAACTCCAACCAAAAACTTTTTCATATCTACCTTTTTATTTTAATTGCCCATTATTATGTTTAAATAATAAGTTGCACGCAATTCGTCTGTTTCAGCATCCGCAGTTGCAATTGTTAAATTAAAAATCAAATTTTTTGCAAAACTTTGTTTATTACATTTATTATAATGTTCAATAAACTTGTTGTTTTCTATTGCAAAATCGCCATTTGGATTTTTTGTGCTTATATAACCTTCAACAACATAATAATGATTCCACATATAAGCCAATGTTGGCAAATCTGTGTCAGTTACTGAAATGTCTGCTAAACTTGTTTTAACCACATTTACATATAAGTCAGTGATTGCAAAGCGCAAATCGATTGCTGAAGTTGAAACATATTGGCTTGCAATTTGATTTAAATAATCAACAAATTCAGCATAATCGCAAAGGTATTTTGCAAATTGAACATATAAATCGTCAGCACCTGCAACCTTGTCAAAACCTTCCACTTCACATTTAACAGCATATTCATCAAGCAAAAGTTCAAGCTGATTTGATGAATTTTTAAGCACAGTAAGTTTTTTGTTAACATTGTTGCCAACGCTGGTGCTTTCTAAATTAAACACATTTGCACTTGTGTAAAACATTGTTGTTTTCAAATCGGCGTAAGTTCTATTCAACTGATTAAACCTTGCACTATCATTAACAACAACTTTGCGTATTTTTGATTGCAATTCATGTTGTTCAACACTATTGTAAAAAGCGTTAACACTTTCAAACGCTGAGACAGACTTTGTTAAATTTGCAAAAAACAAATAACCTGTGCCAGCGGCGGCTGCCAAGCATAGAATTACAATAAAAATTGTTTTAAGTGCCTTTTTCATATTTTAATTATATAATTAAAAGCAACCTATGTCAAACATATTTACGACATAAAAGTTATGTTAAACTGCACTATCAGCCAATTTATAAAAAGTAAAAATTAATTTTTAGCATTAAAAAAGTCAGTTGCATTTTTTGCAACTGACAAATTTAAATTTCGCTTTACTTTTTTGTTGTGCTAACAATTCAACTATTTAATAAGTGGAATGATAACGCCAGCAATAACAACCAACAAGCAAACGATGTATAAAACTTTCCAAACCAATTGCTTTTTAGCAACATAACGCCAAGCTAAAACCGCAACAATGCAAATCATGATTGCAGTTGCAACGCCTTGAAGTGCTGCCACAATTTTAAAGTTTACACCACATAATGAAAGTATCATTGAAACAAGATACAAAACAGCAACAGCAATGATAACCCAAAGTGAAAATTTGTTTAAACTGAAACCACTTGAAGATTTTGTTGATGATGATTTTGTGCTTGATTTTGTGTTTTTCTTTTCTGCCATAAGCCTCTCCTTTTACTCTTTCAATTTTATACTTAAAGCAAAGCAAAAGTCAAACATTTAAAAACAAGTTTTTAATGTAAAAATTTAAAAGCGCAATAAGAACATGAAATGATTAAAAGTTTTGAATTAAAGTTAGGCTTTTGCTAATTTTTTAATAATATCGCAATAAAATCAATTTGGAATATCTTATTTTGCGTGCTATAATAAAGGTATGAAAAACATATTAATAACAGGCGCAAGCGGCGGCATTGGTATTGAAATTGCAAAAGAGTTGGCTGAAAAAGGCAACCATTTATTTTTAGTGTATCACCAAAACGATACACCTGTGATTATGTTTAAACAAAATCATGCCAAAGATTGTGATATTGAGATTTTTAAATGTGATTTAACAGATACCAAAAGTGTTGATGCTTTGATTGAATCTATTATTACAACCAACAAAAAAATTGATTGTGTTATCAACTGCGCAGGCGTTAGCACCACAAAGCAAATCCAAGATATAACAAGCAAGGATTTTGACTTTATTTTTAAAAGCAATGTTAAAAGCACCGTTAATGTGATAAAAAGCGCAAGCAAATCAATGATAAGTGAAAAATACGGCAGAATTATCAACATTTCATCTGTTTGGGGCGTGGTTGGTTCAAGCACAGAAAGCCTATATTCAGCAACAAAAGGTGCAATCAATTCTCTTACCCTTGCTTTGGCAAAAGAATTAGGTCCTAGTGGCATAACAGTCAATGCTATTTGCCCAGGCTTTATCAACACAAAAATGAACAATCAATACAGCAAAGAAGATGTTGCTGCAATTGCGGCTGAAACACCTATGCAACGTATTGGTCAACCAGAAGATGTTGCAGGTTTGGTTAAATTTTTGTTAAGCGACAAAGCGTCATTCATTACTGGTCAAATCATACGCGTTGATGGTGGCTGGACTTTATAATTTATAATAACTCAGACAATCAATTTTAGTTTTTTTTATTTTAATGCAATTTTGATATTGACTTTTTAACATTTTATGATACAATAGAAATGAGTGGTGAGCATCCTGTAAATGGCTGTGTCGTGTCTTACTATGTAAGTTTGGAGATATGCGAATTAAGTTTCGATGTCCTGTAATCACAACCCGTTCCTCTGGATGCATCGCTCTTTTTTTATTTAATTTTGCAAATTTTTACCTATAAAATATTGATATTTTACACTTACCCCCATATTTATATTAAAAATAAAATTAGTTCAAAATTTGGCAGTTTACAAATCACAACAAAACACAAAATAACAAACTAAAAAATAACAAAAAGAAAAAAGGCAACTTTGCTTGCCTTTTTTTGTGCTTTAAAACAGCAACTTTATTTTGCCAAACTCAATTTAAAATTAAATTTAGTTAGGCTTTGTCTGCAATCTCTTTGTTTGCTGTTGCATGTTCAACAACAGATTCACCAACGCACCATGTTGCAATCATATAGCCAGTTGTGATAAGCGACAAAATTGATGTTGACATATATGTTTGCATAAAGTCTGGATTGATGCCTGCAGTTGTTGCATTAAGCAAATACAACAAGATTGTCATTGCAACTGCCATTACGCTAAGCACATAAATGATAAAGCCAGAAATGGTTTTTGCTTGGTGTGTGCATGTGCAAATAATATCAAATATAACTGCACCAACAAGTAAACCAACCCAAACATAATAAATAATTTTAGCCCAGAGCGGTAAACCGTTAATCATCACAGCAAACACAAAAAATGCACCAGCGCCAATTGCCAAAGTTACCAATGTGTAGTACACAATGATTGAAAGCACTTTTTTATTAAAAACACTCATACGTCCTCCTAAACATATTTTTCTCTAAAATAAAATTTTTATTCACTTATAAAATTTAGAAGGATTTTATTTAAATATAAAATTGATTTAATTATTAAAAAATATTAAAAATACTAATTTTTTTGTTATTTTTTACAAATTATTTATATTTTTGCGTGTTTTTTATTATTTTTTTAAATTTTTATTAATTTTTTAATATACAAATTCTCTAACATTTTTTCTTATTTTGTAAGATTTCTTTTTTATTAAATTAATTTATTGCCATTTAATAACAGTTTTTTTAGCTAATTTAATTTATTGTTAATGTGAATTAGCTTTTTGTTTACGCTGCTGTTTGATATATTTTTGTGTTTGCCTTTTCTCTGCTTTTAAAGACAAAATTGTTTTAATCAATTCGCAAGCTGGAATGATGATAATTGATGCAATAGCAACAACCAACCATTGAGAAAAATTCAAAAATTCTAAACCAAACAACTTATACACAAAAGGCAGGCATGCCACAGACAAATTTATTAACATTGTAAGAACGAAACAGAAATTGAACACTTTATTATCAAACAAATTTTTGTGGCGCAAGTTATTGTTTGTTTTGCAATTTATGCTGTGCAAAGTTTGCATAAAGATTATGGTAAAGAACACCATTGTGCTTGCCACATCTGGTGTGTAACAGAACACGCCAATCACAAACACTAACAAAACTATTGCCGTTTGCAATATTGATTGATAGACTATCGCTACACCAACCTTGCCACCAAACAATCCTGCACGCTTATCTCTTGGTGGAGAAAGCATAACTTCTGGCTCTACATTTTCCATACCTAAAGCAAAAGCAGGCAAACTATCAGTAACCAAGTTTATAAACAGCATCTGTGCCGGCAACAAAAATGTGAATTGTGGAAAAAGCATAAGCGCAAACAACATTCCAAACACTTCAACGCAATTGGTTGAAATTAAAAATTGTAATGCTTTTTGAATATTACTATAAACTTTTCTGCCTTCTTCAACTGCCACAACAATTGAAGCAAAGTTATCATCAGTTACCACCATATCTGCCACATTTTTAACCACGTCAGTGCCCGACTTGCCCATGCCAACACCGATATCTGCAATTTTCAAACTTGGCGCATCATTCACGCCATCGCCTGTCATTGCAACTATCTTTTGTGTAGACTTAAACGCCTGAACAATACGCACTTTATGTTCAGGGCTAACACGTGCAAAAACGCAATAGTTGTTGCAGGTTTTAACAAGTTCTTTATCGGTCAGTTTGTCAAGTTCTCCACCTGTTATCACCTGATTTAAATTGTCTGCAATTCCAAGTTGTTTTGCAATGGCAAAGGCAGTGCGTTTATGGTCGCCTGTTATCATAACTGGTTTTAAGCCCGCTTTAAAACATTTTTCAATGCTTGCCTTAACTTCGGGACGCGGATTATCCATTAAACCACATAAGCCTAAAAACACAAGGTCAGCTTCCATATCCATATTAGGGTTAAACACATCAAATTGCTTAAAAGCAAACGCCATAACTCGATAGGCTTTATCTGTCATGTTGTCATTTGTTTGCTGGATTTTTTGTTTTTGAGATGCTGAAAGTGGCACAATTTTACCATTAAGCATGATATGTGTACAACGGCTTAAAACAACCTCTGGCGCACCTTTAACATAACTTTTAAGCCCGTTTTCGTTAACAATCACACTCATCATCTTACGGTTTGAGTTAAATGGTATTTCATGAACAATCTTTAATTTTTTGCGATTTGTTAAACCTATGGCATATTCCAATATCGCAGTTTCAGTTGGCTCACCTTCCACTTTTGCGCCTTGTTGTTTTGCATTGTTGCAATTTATCATGCAATCAATCATTTCATCAAAGGCTTGCCCTGCTTTTAGGTTTGTTTGATCATCAACATACGTTTCAACAACTTGCATTTTGTTCATTGTAAGAGTGCCAGTTTTGTCCGAACAAATTATTTCACAACTGCCTAAAGTTTCAACCGCATTTAGATGCTTTATAATACATTTACGTTTGGCAAGTTGTTGTACACCAAGTGCCAAAATGATTGTAATAACAGCTGGCAAACTTTCTGGTATTGCCGCCACCGCCAAAGATACTGAAGTCATTATAGCATTTAATGCACCATGCCCCGCCACCAGTTCAAAAATCAAGATTACGACGCATACAGCAAGCACTGTCCAAGTGATAATTTTGCCTATCTTGTTAATTGATTTTTGCAGTGGTGTGATTTCTTTTTTTGTGTTGAAAAGTATATTTGCAATTTTGCCAATTTCTGTATTATTTGCTGTTGCGGTAACCACACCTAAAGCCTTCCCACGCACAATCATACTGCCTGAATACACCATGTTTTTTCTTTCAGCAAGTGGTGTTGAATCTAAAAGCACCAAATTTGCATTTTTTTCAACAGGCACACTTTCGCCCGTAAGTGAACTTTCATCACAAGCCAAATTATTGGCATCTATCAAGCGCATATCTGCCTGCGCAATGTTTCCTGCTTCAAGTTCAACCACATCACCAGGCACTAAAAGGTTGCTATCAATATTTATTGTTATTCCACCGCGAAGCACCTTTACTGTGGTTTTGCAGTATTTTTGCAAATCATCAATACATGCTTGCGCTTTGCTTTCCTGAAAAACTCCTATAAAGGCATTCATTACAACTATAAAAAGAATAACAAACCCTTCAAACAAATCGCTATATTGTTTATGCACCAACGCTATGGTTATTGACACCACCGCAGAAGCAAGCAAAATGGCAACCATAATATTCAAAAATTGCTTAAAAAAACATTTTATAAAGGATTGTTTTTTAGCTTTCTTTAACTCATTTTTGCCACAGGTTTTTAAAAGCTCGTCCGCTTGTTTTGGACTTAACCCTTTTGTTGTTGTATTGAGTGTTCTTAACACTTGTTCGATGGTTTGCTTATACATATATTATTATACTATTGTTGTGGTTTTGGCTTTATGATAAGCAGTTGCAGTTTATAAAAATATTGACCTTTTGACCTATTCTTCGCCATAATATTGGTTGTTAATAATATATAAATAATCACACTGATTCGCTTAAAGCATTTAGCATTCAAGCCACACTTATTTATAAACTTTGATTTAATGCGTCATCAAACTTGATTTGAACAATTAAATTTAAACAACACAAAAACAAAGAATAAAACATAATTTACAAATCCACATAAATGTTTAAAGAATTTGCACTATTAATTGAAAAATTATTTCAACTATGCTAAAATATACTATTGATATGGAACTGAATGAAATAAAAAAATTAATACCAGATAATTTAACAGCACAATCTAACACTTTGCTCTCTGTTTTGGAAGAAATGGGGCTTAGCGAAACAATTAAAAGTGAAGGGCTGTTACACTTTTTAATTATCAATAATGTTTTAACCCTTGAGCAGGCTGAACAAGATTACCCTGAAGCCGCTTCAACTTTAAACATTTTAGATAAACTTGAAAAAATTAAAATCACAAATGCGGCTGAAGAAGCTGAAAATATAAGAAAGATGTTTTTTGCCATCACCAAAGACATTCGCATAATCATGTTTAAAATTGGCCTTATTGTAACCAAATTGCGCCATCAAAGTGAATTTAGCGAAGATGAAAGGCAAGAAATCGCAAAGGCAATCTTCTTAATGTATGCTCCACTTGCAGCGCGCCTTGGCATGTCCAATTTCAAAACAGAACTTGAAAATGGCGCATTTATGATTGCTGAGCCAAAAAAATATCTTGAAATCCAAGTTGATGTTGACAAGCGTTTCCACAAACGTCAACCTATTGTTGAAAGATTAAAAGATTTAACAAAAAAATGCATGGACGAATTAGGCATTGATGGCAAAGTGATGGGCAGGAAAAAGCACATTTACTCAATTTATAAGAAATTACAAGATCATACAATGGACCAGATTTACGACCTTATTGCAGTGCGTGCCATTGTTAACACAGTTGCAGAGTGCTATGCTTTGCTTGGCAGACTGCACAGTGAAGTTGAGCCGATTCCAGGCAGATTTAAAGATTATATTGCAATACCTAAACCAAATGGTTATCAATCTTTGCACACAACTGTTAAATTTGAAAGTTTTCCTGTTGAAATTCAAATAAGAACAAAAGAAATGCATCAATACGCTGAATATGGTATTGCAGCGCACTGGCTTTACAAAGAAAAGCGCAATCACCAAGATAGTTTGGACGTGCGTTTGGCTTGGCTTAGGCAGATGATGGAAAATGAAAATGTCAGCATTGAAGATTTGGCAAATTCACTTAATCAAGATATATATAATAACGAAATATTTGTTCAAACTCCACGTGGTAAAGTTGTATACTTACCAGCAGGGTCAACACCGCTTGATTTTGCTTACAACATTCACAGTGAAATTGGCAACAGATGTGTTGGTGCAAAAGTCAACGATAAAATGGTGCCTATAACCAGCAGTTTAAACAATGGTGATGTGGTTGAAATTATCACTAATCCAAATTCCAAAGGTCCTTCACGAGATTGGCTTAAAATTTGCAAAACAAGTGATGCACGCAAAAAGATTAACGAATTCTTTAAACGTAACATGAAAGACGAAAATGTTAAACTTGGCAAAACAATGCTTGAAAACGCAATTAAAGAAAAGGGTTACGCTGTTAATAAACTTATCAACACTGACGCAATGCAAGAGATTGTTGACTATTATAACGTTGCAGATATAGACGAATTTTATGCACTTATCGGCACAAATGCAATTAAACCTATTGCTATTGCAAACAAGTTAGCACTTGCCTTCCAAAAACAATTTAAAGCTGAACAAGAAAAAATTACTGACCACAACACAATTTCACTTTCTGCGCCACAAGAAAATCAGGTTGCATTAAAAGGGCTTAACAATATTTTGATGAAATTTGCAGGATGTTGCAAACCTATGTATGGCGATGAAATTGTTGGCTTTGTATCAACTGGACGTGGTGTTATTATTCACCGCAAACAATGTCCAAATGTTTCGTGTTTTGATGAAGGCCGTTTGATTGATGCAAGTTGGAAGCCTATTGTTGAAAAACCTAAAAAGAAATCCACAAAAAATAAACAATAAAAACACATCTTGAAATTTGTTAAAATAAATGTTAATAAAAAATATTAAATAAAAATTATTAAATAATATAAAAAATAAGTAAAAATATTCATTTTTTAATAATTTTAATTAAAAATTTTGAATTTTTATTAAATTTTATTTAAATTTATTTTATTTTTAAATTTACCTTATCAAACAAGTAAAGAGAAATTACATAACTAGAAAATGATTTTAATTATTCACATTAAAAAAATTCCACATTAAATATAGTGGAATTTTTCTTTGTCAATAACATGGCTTAAAGGCAAATCCAAAATTGTGTATGCTCCATAGTTTTGTTGTTTATATAAGTACATAGCAGCAGGCGCAAAAGCAAGCAAAACACGTGCAGTAAATTCAGGGTTAGAATTTAAGTTGAGTTCAAATTTCATTTCTTTATTTGGTGCAACCACAACACCTTTATGTGCAAAAGATTTCAACTCGTCAAGTTGCTGTTGGCTAACAAACTTTACAGTTGTTTCATAACCAACAAAATAGTCTGGCATGTTTATTATCTGTTGCTTTATTTGCTGCTCAAATTGCACTTCGCAAACAACATAACATAATCGTTTATGTAACTTGACATTATTTGCAAGTTCTTCACCATGTTCTACCATTTTTAAAGCCTTTTTGTTTGGCAATGTGAACTGCAAGGCATCTTTTACATTTTTAATACTCTTAACTGCCTGAGTATGCCCTTGACTTAACCCTTTACCCCAAAATGTGTGGTAGTTAACACTTAGCGAACCAAACATAGCCCGCATCAAACTAAAAATGCCAGGGTCCCAACCTAATGCACACAGACAAACTTTATGATTTTGTTTTGCTATCTCTGCGCGTTTTTCAACATATTGTTTTAAACGATTGTGATTATCGTAGCAATCAATAGTGTTAAAGTTTTTGGCAAGGCTGAAAGCAACTTGTTCCAAATCAGTTTGTGAACCTACACACAAAAACATTATATCTATTTTATTTTTATAGTCTTCAATATTTTCATAAGGTAAACACCCCTCAATTTTGCGTCGTGAAAATATGGCAATTAAATCAAACTTATCATTTGTTTCTATTCGTTTTTTTAGTTGCTTACCAATGTTGCCAAAACCAACGATACCTACTTTTATTTTTTGCATAATTTGTTTTATGCAATGTTAAATTAAAAAGTTAAACATTTTTAAAATCTTTTGATTTGAAAATTAATAATTTAACTTTAATCATATTTAATTTAAAAAATATCAAAAATTAATAAATTTAATCCATAATTTACTATTTTTATATAATATTTAAATATTTTAATTATTTTTTAATTTTTTATTTCAAATTTTAATTCTTATTTTATTTTTATTTTTACTTTAAAAATCTTTTAAACGTAAATTTGTTTTTTAAGATAATTTTTGATATAATGAAATTATGAAAAACAATTGTGAATTGATGAAGAATGAAAATTCTGTTATGACCGAAACCGTAATAAATAAATCCAGATTTTTTGCTTACAAATTTAATTTAACAAACTTAGAACAAGTTAAACAAATTTTACAAGAATTAAAACACGGACATAAAAAGGCAACTCATGTTTGTTATGCCTATGTTTATAATATTGATTGCGTAAGTGAAAAAGCATGTGATGACGGTGAGCCAACAGGCACAGCTGGTTACCCTATCTTAACTGTTTTAAAAAAGAAAAATGTTCAAAACACTTTGGTGGCCGTTGTAAGATATTTTGGTGGCATTAAGCTTGGCGCGGGCGGATTAACACGCGCTTACACAAAAGCCGCGGCAAGTGTTTTATAATTTGCCATATTATATTTAAGCAACAACTATCAATCCATCAATTCAATTTAAGCATGTGAGCCTATGCAATGCAAGGTTAATCTATTGCAAAAATAATTTAATTGTGCTATTATTGGCGTATGAATATTAAAAAGATTTTAGCTCAATGCATTGACATTGACACAGACGTTAACATTGAAAATTTAATTATTGAAAGCATTAGTGCAGATAAAGGTGATTACAGTCTGCCTTGTTTTGCTTTTGCAAAAACTATGCACAAAAGCCCTATTGAAATTGCAAACCAAATTGCACAAACCTTAAAGCCAAACAAAATTGTTGAAAAAGTTGAAGTTGTTGCAGGGTATGTAAATTTCTTTTTGAATAAAGCAGAGATTGCAGCCGAAGTATTGTCAACATACAAAGTTGGTGCTGATTTTAAATCGAACATTGGCAAAGGTAAAATTGTATGTTTTGACTTTGGCAGCCCTAACCTTGCAAAATATTTACACATTGGCCACTTAAAATCTTTGATTGTTGGTGAAAGTTTGTGCAGATTGTTTGAACAATTTGGCTATACTGTTAAACGCCTTAATTTTGCTGGCGACTACGGCACACCTTTTGGCAAAATTATTGGTGGAATGCAAAAATGGGGAAGTTTGGCTGACGTCGAAACACGTGGCAATGACGCACTGCAAGAATATTATGTAAAATTCAATCAAATGGAAGCTGAAGATGAAAGCTACAGCCAACTTGCACGTGATATATTTAAAAAGATTGAAGAAAAAGATAGTGAAATTTACCCTATTTACCAAAAAATTGTAGATATAGCTTTAAAAGATAGTGAACGTATGTTCAAATTGCTTGGTGTTGAGTTTGATGACAATCGCGGTGAAAACTATTACAATCAATTTGTGCCAGAAGTTGTTAAAAAACTTACAAATGCTGGTTTGCTTGTTGAAAGCCAAGGTGCAAAAATTGTGGATTTATCTGCATACGATATGGCTCCAAGTGTGATTATTAAAAACGATGGCACTTCTCTATATGCTAGCCGCGACCTTGCTGCTGTTATGCATAGATACAATGATTACCATTTCGACCGCATATTCTATGTTACCGATGTGGCACAAAGTTTACACTTTAAACAATGGTTTAAAATCGTTGAATTGCTTGGTTTGGAATATGCCAGCAAATTAGAGCACGTTGCATATGGTAGATTTAGTTTACCAGACGGCAAAATCAGTTCTCGCCGTGGCAGACAAGCAGTTTTGGTTGACCTTATTGAATACGCACACAACAAAGCAGTTGAAATAATTAAAGACCGTAAATTTGAATTGGAAAGCCCAGAAGAAGTTGCAAACAAGGTTACAAGTGCGGTTTTAAATTATAGTGTGCTTAAAGTTGAACGTGTTAAAGATTGTGTGTTTGATGTGGAAAAGTCATTTTCATTTGACGGTGAAACTGCACCTTACATGCAATATACATTCACACGTTTAGAAAGTATTTTGCGTAAATACACTGAAACAAACTTAGACGCTGATTATTCTTGCTTTAATACTGATGCGTTTGAATTGGTTAAAATGATAAACAATTTCACTTCTACCCTTGCGTTGGCAATGGAAAAACGTGATACAAGCATTGTTGCTAAGCGTGTTATGGATTTGTGCAAAACATTTAATCATTTTTACACAACCACAAAAGTGCTTGATGGCAACGACAACACAACAAAAGCAAAAATCAATCTTGTTTCAAGCCTAAAAGAGTGCCTTGCTGTTGGATTTAATATAATTTGTATCAGCACAATGAAAGAAATGTAATTTGTTTATTAAATTGCCGCCATAAAAAATTAATTTAATTACAAAAAAAACACATCAAAAGATGTGTTTTTTATTTTGTTTAAAATTAAATCAGCACACTTAGATTTGCTCTACTTTTACAAATTTTTTAATATCTTATTAATTTTATTTACAGCAAATAAAATTTAACTTAATTAGATTTAAAATGATAAAATTATGAAATTTCTTTAAGTTCGGTTGAAGTTACTGTGTGTGCACCTGAATTAAGGTTAGATTCGCCATTACGTGTGTATGTGATAACAATTTTATCACCAGAACGTACAGTTAACAACAAATCGCCAAGTTCAAACGAACGATTGATGACATAAATCTTATCATTGATTGTAAGGTGAGTTATAATGTCCCCTTGTTTAAGACCTATTTCATATGCGATAGTATTTGCTTTTGGTGATTCGGTAACCGCAATTTCATCCACAATGGAAAGTGAACCATTAACATTATAAATTTGTTTAGAGTTTTGTGTTTTATATGTTATGCCAAGTTGAAGTTTTAACACATGGCTAAAACTATTTTGTTCTGCGTAATAATGCATAATATTATCTGCAACTTTTGTTACATTATCATAAGGTAAAGCATAAGACATACCTTCAATTGGTGTTTTATCACTTGCGTAAACAAGTTTTGCATTTGCTATGCCAACAAGTTCACCATTTTGATTGTACACTCCGCCACCTGAGTTGCCGCCATTGATTGCTGTGTCCATGCGAAGCACGCGGAAATTAATATCTGAGTTGCCGTCAGCGGCTGTGATTTCAACAGTTTCGCTTTCAACTGAAACAATGCCTTTTGTTACACTTATGCCTTCGCCCTCAGGATTACCAATTGCATAAATTGTTTCACTAACTGAATAGCCTGTTGCAACATCTACTGCGCGTGTGTTGGCATTGTTTGCAATCAAATCTGCCGTATTTACCCTTAACACTGCAATATCAAAGTTCATTGAGCCACCGATATATGAACATTTAACGGCAGCACCACCTATAACATAATCTTTATCAACAAGTTGAATTGAAACATCAACACCATATTGATAAATATACACTTCTTCTGGATAGCCTGTGCTGTTTAAACTGCTGCCATCATACAAGACATGATAGTTGGTAATAATGTAACTATACTCATTATCCATTTTGTAAATCACACCAGCACCACACAAAATTTCGGATTCATAATAAGGATATGAATGGCTGTTAACTGGAAATTTTGCATAGACGCTGACTGCTGATTGCATAGCTTTACCAACACCAGCCTCAGCAGTTATTTCATTTGCACTACCGTTGACTAAATCGGTTAAAAATTTTTGATAGCCTGTTAAATCGTCAGTGTAATACCCTTTTGTTACACCAAGCTGAAAAAGTGCTTCAACATCAATGCTTTGCCCATCCTTACCGTTTTGAACAGTTATACTGCTGGTTGTGCCATTTGAATAATAAATTGTGTAAACAGTGCCAGCTTCTGTTGTGTTGGTTTTTTGAATATCAATCACTGTTGGTGTGCCACATGCTGTAAAAATAAACATTGCTGGCAACACTAATAAAATTAAAGCCAAGGATTTAAAAAATTTTTTCATATTTCACCTTTGTTTATTATACCACAATACAATTTAAATTATAGCGTTTTAAATTGACGTTTAAAAAAAATTGTTGAATTTTGGCTTATTTTGCCTTTCATTTTTAACTATTTATCTATTTATATGGCTCTTATAACAACACAAGCACTAAATGCAGCCTTAAATTGTTGAAAATTTTATCAAATTGTGCTAGTCTTTGTAGGATTAATGTTTAAACATATTAAGGACAAAATATGAAAAACAAAGATTTATCACAAATTAAAGATTTATCAAACATTGAAGACGATGATGATATCTCTCACGTAGGACACCGCAAACGTATGACCGAAAAGATTAAAAAGTATGGTGTGAAAAGTTTAGAAGCACATGAAGTGCTTGAATATCTTTTATGGTTTACTATTCCAAGAAGAGATACAAATCCGCTTGGTCATAAATTGCTTAAAAAATTTGGCAGTTTTGCAAATGTTCTTAACGCAGATCCAAAAGCCTTGCAGAGTGTTAAAGGCATTGGTGAACGCACTGCTTTGTTTTTGACAAGTTTACCTGCCGTGTTTGATATTTATAAAGAAAGTGCAGGCACAGGCAAGTTGGATGTTTTAAACGATGTTGCCAGTTGCGTAAGATTTTTTAGAAGCAGATTTGAAATACATAAAAAAGAAGACCTTTACATCTTCTGCTTAAATGGTAAAAATAAAGTTGTTAAATATGAGCAAATTGAAGGCGAAAGTGATTTATCAATAAATGTTGATGCAAAGTTTTTCACCGACTATATTAATGATGAAAATACAGCAAGTGTGCTTATTTGCCACACTCATCCACTTGGTGAAGCAAAACCAAGCAATGAAGATTTAGCAACAACGGAAAGATTGATGCGTATTTGCAATGTTATGCACAAAACTTTGCTTGACCACATTATTTTTAATGAGAAAGATCACTTCTCAATGGGTGCAAACCATATTTTAGAATGTATCAGGCTTTCAGTTTCTTTTGATATGGCACCAATGCAAGATAAAATGTTAAAAAGCAGAAACTTTACACCATTTTCTTATCTAGATAACAGTGATGAGGCTAAAATTGAAATGTCGACTTGGAAAAAGCGTTATAAAGACCTTTTGGCACTTAAAACCTTGCAAGACAAATGCAATAAAATTGAAAATGAAACAGATGATAGAAACCAGTAAAATAAAAAACAATAAGTTTTACAATTTAAATTTAAATAAATCATTTTACACCATAGATTTAAACAATTAATTCAAGCATAAAAAGCAATCTAGTTTTAATTGTTAGATATAAAAAATGGCATAAAAAAACACCTTGCGGTGTTTTTTTGTTACGCCAAAACAACTGGCTTTTTAGCAATACAAATGCTAACAATATCGACAATCCAAAGGATTGCCCAACCAAGCAACAACCAAAGAATACCACCAAGTAAGATACCTGTTTTGCCTTTTACTGCACCTTTAACGATACGGTAAATGCCCCAGATAATATCAAGGCCTGGTAATGCAAAGATGATTTTTGCCCAAAGTGGTAATTTATCCATCCAATTAACAAATGCCATAAAATCCTCCTATCTTTCTTTCATTATAGTAAATATATTCACCAAAAGCAAACTTTTTACATTTATTTGGCGTAAATTTTAGGTTTTTTTGGACTTTAAATGGATTGATTGTTTTCTTTTGTTAGTTCAGTTAAATCCATAATTGCAAAACCTGTGTTTGTTTTGCCAGTGCAACAAAAGCCAAGATTTTGATAAAAATTACGCAACCTTTTTGCGGCTATCAATTCCACTTTATCACATTGTTTTTGATGTGCGTATTCAACAAGATTATTCATCATTGCACTGCCTATACCCTGATTTCTAAAATCTTCTTCTATCTTAATCATACGCAAATACATTGTTTTGTTACGATTCTTAAATGCAAATTCTGCCCTGCCAACTTTGTTTAATTTACCATCATTTTCAACAACTGCAACTGCGGTTGTGTAAGGCTCATGATAAACGATAACAACATCTTTGCCATCACGTGTTTTGGCTTCTTTGCAACTTAAGTTTGTTTTTTTGCTCTGCTGAACAAATTGTCTTAAAATTTTTTTCATATTTCCCCTTTTGGCAAAAAAATGTAAATGCTAAAAGCACTTACACTTTTTGTTTATTTAATTTTATAATACACATTGTTGGTTATAATTTTTTACCAAAGCCAAATCCATACTAATAAGCTTGTGTTCGTCAGCTGTAACAGCTTTTTGAGTTTTAGCTTCAAAACCAAATTTTTCAAAAAATTCAGCTGTATTGCTAAAGCTTGTTAATGTGATTTTTTTGTAGCCACCATTGTTGTTAGCATAAGTTAAAAACTTCTTAACCAAAAGGCTGCCAATGCCAAGATTTTGATAATTTTTTTCCACTTCAATTGTTGAAAGTTCAATTGTAGTTGGAATATCATCATCGTGGCTGAATGTTAAAATGCCAGCGTCAGCAAGATAACCATCTTCAACAACATAAGCTTTGAATATATGTGCAGGCACTGTTTGAACAAGCACACATTTTACGCCTTTTGATGTTTTAACTAAAGATGATTTGCGTTGGTGAAATTTTTGTTTTTTAATAAATTCATTTACCATATTTTCTGTTGTATTTTCCATATTTCTCTCCATAAATTTTATGATTTTCTTCTTAAACAGGGCAATTATATCATACTAAAAAAAATTGTCAATATCTGCAAATAAAGATTTTGTGGAAATCGACAATTTTTTCACTTTTTTTAATTTTTGCTAAGTTGTTTGTTGCAATAACTGACTAAATTTTAGTATTCGCAGTTACCTGGTGTGCGTGGGAATGGAATAACATCACGAATGTTTTCAACGCCTGTTAAGTACATAATCAAACGTTCAAAGCCCATGCCAAAACCAGAGTGAACGCAACTGCCGAATTTACGCAAGTTCAAATACCAATCAATAGGCATTGTGTCAACACCCATCTCTTTGCAACGTGCAATGATTGTGTCAAAGTTTTCTTCACGTTGGCTGCCGCCCATAAGTTCGCCTGCACCTGGCACTTCCAAGTCAACCGCAGCAACAGTTTTGCCATCTGGGTTTAACTTCATATAGTATGCCTTGATATCTTTTGGCCAGTTTTTAACAAACACTGGGCCACCAAAATATTCAGTTAAATATTTTTCATGTTCTTTGGCAATATCGCCACCTTCTTCAGGTTCAAATTCCCATTTAACTGGTGCTTGTTTAAGCAATTTGATAACATCAGCATGGTCTATACGAACAAACTTACTATCAACCACTTTCTTTAACTTTTCAATCAAGCCCTTTTCAACAAAACTGTTTAAAAATTCCATTTCTTCTGGGCAGTTATCAAGAACATATTGAATAATGTGTTTTAACATATCTTCTTCAACATCCATAAGGCCTTCAAGGTCGCAGAATGCCATTTCAGGTTCAATCATCCAAAATTCGTTTGCATGAGTTTTGGTGTTGCTGTTTTCTGTTCTAAATGTTGGGCCAAAAGTGTAAATTTTGTTAAATGCCAAAGCAAATGCTTCACCATGGAGTTGCCCTGAGCCTGTAATATATGATTTTTTGCCAAACAAATCTTTGCTTGTGTCAAGCGCACCATCTTTTGTGAGTGGTGGATTTTCAAAGTTTAAAGTTGTGATTTTAAACATTTGGTCGCTGCCTTCGCAGTCAGTTGTTGTGATAAGTGGTGTGTGAGTGTAAACATAGCCACGTTCTTGGAAATACTTATGAATGCCCATTGCAGCAACACTACGTACACGGAAAACCGCACTAAACAAGTTTGTGCGAGGACGAAGGTACGCCATTTCACGCAAGTATTCAAGTGAATGCCCCTTCTTTTGAAGTGGATAAGTTGCATCTGTTTCGTTAAACACTTCAACTTTTTCAGCTTGGACTTCAAATGGTTGTTTCATCTCTGGTGTTAATTTAACAACGCCAGTTACAATTATTGTTGAACCTGTGTTCAAGTGTGATAACTTAGCATAGTTATCAAGTTTTTCAGCAGAGATAACCACTTGTGTGCCTTTAAAGCAAGTGCCATCGTTGAGGTCGATAAAGCCAAAGTTTTTCATATCTCTAACACTTTTAACCCAGCCTGCAAGCACAATGGTTTTGTCTGCATATTTTTGATAATCTTTTTTAAGTTCTTTTATATCAATTTTTTGCATGTATGCTCCTTTAATATTCTATATTAGTTTTTATTTGATTAACTTTAATGTAAGAAATTTTAACACATTTAATCCGCTTTGGCAAACAATTGTGTTTGTTTAAAGCAATTCAATGCCTTCAATTTTACATGTTTCAATTGTGTCCTTATCCCAATAACTGGCTTGGACTTCACCAATGTGAGCCCTACCAAGCAATAATTGACACAATCTGCTTTGACCAATGCCACCACCAATTGAAAGTGGAAGGCTACCATCAACAATTGATCTGTGATAAGAAAGTTTAAGCCTATCAATATCGCCTGTTTTTTCCAACTGACTAAGCAAGGCAGTTTTATCAACTCTTATGCCCATGCTTGAAATTTCCAAGGCCATGTCAAGCCCTGGATGATAGAACATTAAATCACCATCTAAAGCCCAGTCGTCATAGTCTGGTGCACGCAAATCATGTGGTTCGCCAGTTGAAAGTTTATCGCCTATCTGCATTATAAACACAGTTTTATATTTTTTTACAATTTCATATTCGCGTTCTTTTGCTGTTAAAGTTGGATACAAATCTAACAATTGTTGGCTGGTTATAAAATGTACTTTTGAGCACAACTCAACATCATCAAAACCACATCGGCTTAAATATTTGCTTGTTGAACATACAGCTTTTACAATTTGTTTAACTGTTGATTTTAAATAATCAATTGTGCGGTCTTCTTTTAAAATAACCTTTTCCCAATCCCATTGATCAACATATATTGAATGTGTTGCATCCATTTTGTCATCACGGCGGATTGCCTGCATGTCAGTATATAAACCAGTATGCACTGGCAAACCATATCTTTTAAGTGCAAACCTTTTCCATTTGGCAAGTGATTGCACAATCTCTAACATTTGTCCGTCTTTTTTTACGTCAAATCTTACGGGGCGTTCAACGCCTGTTAAATCGTCTTGCAAACCAGATTCCCTTGTAACAACAATCGGTGCTGAAACACGTGTTAAACAAAGTTTTTTAGCAAGTTCTCTTTCAAATTTATCTTTTATTATTTTAATGTATTTTTGTTTTTCCAAAATTGAAATTGGAATATATTTTTCTTTTATCATAATTTTCTCCTTAAATTTTTGTTTTTTAATTTTATTTTTTTATTTAATCGTTTTATTTAATTTAAATTTTTCAAAATTCTTTTTGTTTTGAAAATTTGTTGCAATTTTTTAGGCATACGCCTTGTTGATTTGCATTTAAGGAGAAACTTTTAATTTATCTTTTCCCCCTTAAATGCAGAATATTATTATCTTCTTCGCCTGCTACGGCATTAGTTTTTCTCATAATCTGCTCCTTTTATTTTTTCCTTTTAGGGTTAATTTTGTTTTATGTTTTACAATTTAAAACTTGTTTTTTGTTTACTTTAAACAAATCCACTTATTTTACTTTTGCTTACTTTCTTTTTTAAACACGCTCTTCAAGATATTTAACCTATTTTTATTAAGAAAATAAGTTTAAAATAAAATAACTTATTGTTAAAGTATAACAAAAAAGCATCTGCTGGGTTTCCAGTAGATGCTTTAAATTTAAAACTTTGTAAATTTATCTAACAAGCAATGAAAACTAAAACCCATTAACTAATGTGTTTAAGATTATTATTGTTGTTATTATTGATAAATTTAATCATAATCTCCCCTTTTAGGATGTTTTTATTATAACACAAAGAGTTTGTCAGTCAACAACTTTTGCACAATTTTTTTGATTAATTATGTAATTATTAACATTTTTTTAATTATATTATTCACTTTATTAAACTGATAAATTTTTTGTTAAAAGTTACAAAGTTTTCAACTAATCCGCCAAATTATTGTGCATTTTCAGTTTAACTATTCTTGCACATCAAGTTTAATATGAACGTCTTTAAGTTGTTTTTCTGTAACGGTGTTTGGTGCGTTTGTAAGTGGATCGCAGCCATTCTTATTCATTGGGAATGCAATAACATCACGAATGTAATCATTGTGAGTTAAAAGCATCATTATGCGGTCAAACCCCGCGCCCATACCACAGTGTGGTGGTGCGCCAAATTGGAATGCGTTGTAAAGTGCTGGGAATTTGTTTTCCACAACAGATTTATCATATCCTGCAAGCTTAAACAATTCAACCATAACATCTGGGCGGTGATTGCGCACAGCACCTGACAAACTTTCATAGCCATTGATAACCAAGTCATACTGATATGCTTTTGCCGCAAGTGGATTTTTCTTAACTTCTTCAACATCAACTTGTGGCATGCTGAATGGGTTGTGGCTGAAAGCAATGTTGCCGTCATCATCTAATTCATAGAATGGGAAATCCACAATCCAAACAAATTGATAATCGTTTTGGTCAATCAAACCTAATTTGTTGCCTAATTCGTTGCGAAGCATGTTTGCAAATTTGATTGCTCTGTCTTTTGCGTCTGCGATAAAGAAAATTGTGTCGCCTACATTATAATTTAACAATGATTTAAGTGCTTGCTTTTCTTGTTCAGTAACAAATTTTGAGATACCTGTTTCAAACTCACCTTGTTCATTCACTTTAACATATGCAAGGCCTTTCGCCTCACGTGATTTTAAAAATTCTGTAAGCGCATCATAGAATTTGCGCCCCTTTTCGCCACAATTTGCTTTGATTGCTTTAACAACATTATCATGGAAAGCGTTAAAAGAACTATCTTTAAACAACTCTGTGCAATCTGCAACTTTAAGTGGATTTCTAAGGTCTGGTTTATCGCTGCAATAATCTGTCATGGCTTGTTCATATGTCAAACGTGCAAATGGTGTTGCTGGACGCTTGCCTGCAAAGCGTTCAAAAATGCTTGCATACAATTCTTCAGTAACTTTAAACACATCTTCTTGAGTTGCATATGCCATTTCCATATCTATTTGATAAAATTCTGTTGGCGACCTATCTGCGCGGGCATCTTCATCTCTAAAACATGGTGCAATTTGAAAATATCTATCAACACCACTTGTCATAAGCAATTGTTTGAATTGTTGTGGAGCTTGTGGCAAAGCATAAAATTTGCCAGGGTTAAGACGGCTTGGAACAAGGAAGTCTCTTGCCCCTTCTGGGCTTGAAGCGGTTAAAATTGGAGTTTGCACTTCCAAAAAGTCGTGCTTATGCATAAATTCACGCACAAACATCATAAGGTCGCTACGGAGTTTTAACATTTGTTTGTTATAGTCTGCACGCAAATCCAAATACCTATATTTTAAACGCAAATCTTCCATAACATCTTGGCTTGATTTAATTTCAAAAGGCAAAACATTGGTGCATCTTCCTAAAATTTCAATTTTATCGGCAATAACTTCAATATCACCAGTTGGCATATTTGGATTTTTACTGCTGCGTTCAAGCACTTTGCCATGTACGCAAATATTATCTTCTTTGTTCAATTCAACGCCAAGTTCATCAGGCACAACAATTTGTGTTTTGCCATAAAAATCACGCAAAACAACAAAAGTGATGCCACCAAGTTTACGAATTGTGTCCACAAAACCTGACAATGTTTCTTCTTGTCCAACATTATTAATACGCAATTCTCCACAGTCAACTGACCTGTATCTATTTTTTGCTATCATAATAGTTCTCCTTTATTATCTTTTGTTATCTTAAATAAACAGCAAACAAATATATCTGTGAGTTTACGAACGATATATTTTTGCTATCATTTTTAACCTTATTTATTTTCGCTGCCATACATTTGTTCTAACTGCCATGGATGACGTTTAAAGAAGTCTTCCTTCTCTTTAATAGGCACAATTTTGCCTTGTTTATCAGCATCAAGCCAAGCATAAAATTTATCAAATATATTGCTCCAATTAAATGCTTTATCTTTATCAAGACCAATCATATCAGCAACACGTTCAGCACCACTTGGTGCAACTGGGTGAATAAGCACGTCCGCCACCGCAATAAATTGCATTGTGTTTGCAACAAGGTGTGCAAGTTTTTCTTTACTATTGGCTGAGTTGAATTCTTTTACCCAATATTTATTGATATTACGGATAAACACGTCAATGGTGTTGAATACTTGATTGAACTTTTTGTTGTACATATAAGTTTCCACATCCAAAATTGCTTTGCGGCAAATTTCCATTGTGCTGTCGTCAATTTCAGCGGTTGGAATGGTTGCTTCAAAATTGTTTTGCAAAGTATAGAACATTGTTCTAAGCACGCGGTTATACACATTTGTAAGCAAATTGCCTTCAACAACCATTGGGTCAGCATCTTCTGGTTTTGCATCTTTGTTGAATGCTTTTGGGCTTAAACCAACATTGTTGTTTGTTAAATTCATTGCCATAAGGTGCATACGGAATTGTTCAGGTGTGTAATAATTTAAAAATTCGTCTGCCATAGGTGGCTTAACTGCACCAGATGAACTTGCTTTTTGGTTCATATATAAAATTGATTTAATTGGACAAATTTTTGTGATTTGCAATTGACCTTCTGGCGCATCAAATTTCCAATCTTTGCCTTGTGTCGCAAGGAACATCATTTGTTGTGCTGGACCATAGAAATATATGTTATCTTCACCAAGGAATTGGTAAACTTGAGCATCTTTGCTGCACCAATATTTTTTCCATTCTTCATTATCTTTACCTATGCTTTCAAGATAAGTTTTTGTAAAGCTGATTGGTGCCCACAAACTTTCTGGCCATACATAGAAGGTTTGGTCTTTAATGCCTTGGATTTCAGGGCAAGGCACACCCCAAGCAATATCGCCAGTTAAACGGAATGGTGTCATGCATTTGCCTGTGCGATAATGAATGTCGTTTTTAGCCAAAATTTCACAAGCCTTTTCACGGTCAGCTAAACGAGAGAAAATTAAAGTTGTGCTTGGCGCTTTTTCATTAATCTCTGGTTCAGTGTGTGCTGGAAGTTGATTCTTTATTTCCTTCAATTTTTCAAAATATTCGCGCTTAATGTAAATTTCAGGGTCTTTAAAAAACTCTTTAATTTCTTTAACCATAAATGGTGCTGTGTCTGGATTTCTTTCAATTGAAGCAATCCACTCTTTAAGTTCAGGCAAACAGTCTTCAAGGTTAAAATACAAGTTTTCAACTTTAACAAGTTCAGGTGTTTCGCCAGACAATGTGCTTACAGGGTCAATTAAATCTTGTGGCAAATATTGATGACCTAAATCACATTCATCAGCATAACCTTTTTCACTTTGACAACCTTGAATAGGGCATTTACCAACCACTTGTCTACCATTTAATAAACATTTGTGTTTTGTGTCAAAAAATTGCAAACTGCCGTGTTTGCTAACCATGTGTGCTTTATCAAGTGCACGCACAAACCAATCACTCATTTCATTGTGAATTTCACCGCTGCGTCCAAGCGCTGAAGCACCGTAAAGATTAAAACTTACTTCAAAGTTTTTGAATGTTTCATATTGTTTATCATGGTTCACTTGGATAAAATCGCGGATAGTTTTGTCTGTATATTGACCACTTTGTTGCAATTTGCGGAAGGCTTCCACAGCTGGTGAGCCATAACAGTCTGTGCCTGAAACAAACACAACATTTTCTTTGCCAATTCTATCACGAAGGAAACGTGCAAAAATATCTGCACGCACTGCCATACCTACGTGTCCAAAGTGGAGCAACTTGTTGCCATATGGCATACCACCAGTTACAACTGCCCTTTTAGGAAAATTTGGCCTTGGTCTAACAAATTCCATACATTTTCTCCTTATAACTTAATTTTTATTTAATGGTTCAATTTGCCCTTAAAAACAAAAAAACCTAATGCCAACTGCATTAGGACGAGGAACAACTCCCCGCGGTGCCACCTAATTTGCCTTAACGGCCACTTTACCAAACTGCCACCTTTCGGTGTTAAGCAAGACTCCAAAGTGTCTTCACCACACGCGTGCGATAAGTTCACACTGTCCTTATCTCACTTTGCCACGTTGAGTGCGGTTACTCTTCTTTCTCAACATCTTAACAAAATTATAAATATTTGATTTTAAATTGTCAAGATTTCAAAGGCCGTTATTTTAACATTTTGTTAAAACTTGACTTTTACAGAAATGTATGTTAAATTTTCATTATTAAAAATTTATTTAAATTTAGGGGATTTTATGAAATTTTATCACGCAAGCGATATTGCAGACTTAAAAGAATTATCACCTCAACAATCAAGCTATATTCAAAATCCAACACTGTTTTTTTCTTCTAAAATGGAAAACGTGTTGATTTACCTTGCAAACCCTGTTAAAAGGTTTTATGAACAAAAGTATGGAAAATCTAACCAGATATTCCAAAAATTTGCAACTTATGGCTTTAACAAAGAAAAACTTTTGTCCATAGACGAATATTATCCAAATGCTTTACAAGAAAATTTTGGAGATGCGCCTGGATATATATATGAAATTGAAGCCGAACCAAACAATCTTACTGAAAATAAAATACCTTATGTTTATTCCACAACTGAACCACAAAAAGTTACAAATTGCACTTACATTCCAAACGCTTTAGATTTAGTATTGGATTTTGAGAAAAAGGGTTTATTAAAAATAAATCGTTATGAGACATTAAGTGAAAAGAAACTGCAGATAATCAAACAACAAATTGAAGATTGCTTCGCAAAAACAGACGATAAAATTTTTAAAGAGTTTTTAATTGAAAAATTTCCGAATCTAAATCTAGGTCAAAACACAACCATTAAAGATTAATTATTTTAGCAAACTATAGTCATATATATGCTTTAATTTCTACTCTCAAACAACTTAATTTTAAATTGACTATTTTAGCGTATGATTTGACTTTGTATTTAGCCATACAAACACCGCTTTGCCTTTTTGTTATTACAATCCAAACAAACTAATCATTATGTAAAATTGCAATTTTTAACATAAAGGGCAAATTAATTTAAAAGCAATACCACATTCATTTAGTAAAAAGAATTGACATTTACATTTGAACAATATATAACGTGGTTGTTCGTTATGAACTACACATTATTCGTGTAAAGCTTATAACTTTTGTTTATAAGCGCCAGAGCCGTATGGATGGCTCTTTTTTATTTACACTTATTAAAAACTTTTCATTCAGTTACTGTTTAAAACACCACTTACTTTCAAGCTTTTTTATGTTAACTTATTGAACACATCACATCATTGTTTATCATTTTATTGTTTAGTTTTTACCTTTTTGAAATAGCATCTCAAATAGATTTAACATGAACATGATACCTTTTGAATGATCAATGTTATCTATAAAATTTTTTCTTTTGTTTTATTGTGTGCTTTCCTTGACAAACCACCTAAAATAGATTATACTTGCAAAGTAACACGAAAAATGCTGCTGTGGCTCAGCGGTAGAGCACTGCCTTGGTAAGATTTGAAATGCCTAAAATTACCGACTTAAAAACTTAATAAATTAGCCTATTTTTATAGATATGCTACTGTGGCTCAGCGGTAGAGCACTGCCTTGGTAAGGCAGGGGTCACGGGTCCGATTCCCGTCAGTAGCTCCACTCATTAAAAGTCGCTAAAACCCTTTATTTTTCTAGGGTTTTGGCGATTTTTATTCTCATTTTTTAACAAAGATTTTAAGCCTAAAAAATATTTGCTGTCAATTTTTGTTGCAATTGCTGTCAATATTTGCTCCATAAAAAAGACCGATAGTCAAAAAATCAACTATCGGTCTAATTCGTTCGTAAACTCTCTAAAACTGGTACATTTGCTGTCAATTGCTGTCAAATTATTTACATCTCAAAATCTTTTTCTTTTCTTCTGCGTTTGCGTTCTTGCAATCTTTCAAGTTCACGAATTTGACGTTCTATTTCTTCATCAGATAAATCATCATCAATTTCTTGCTCAGTTTCTCGTTCTTGTTCGTGCTCTTGAATTTTCGAGTTTAATCTATCAGTCGCTTCTCTTACATATTCGCTATTAACAGAATTATAGACAGTGATTGTGGTTTTCACATCACGGTGTCCTAAAAGTTGTTGTATAACTTTTGGGTTCTCATTCATTTCAAAAAGCATATTTGAAAATGTATGGCGAAGTCCATGAAAGTGAATGTGGTATTTAGTTAACCCGTTTCTTCGTTTAAATCTATCAAAAATTACCCTTGTGCCATAATAAGTCCTATAACTTCCATTATCATTAGCAAACACAAATGAAGTTGGTGCAGTTAAAATTGCTGTTACATTTGGATTGGTTTCTTGTCTTTTACTTTGCTTTTCTTTCCATTGTTTTAAGGTTTCTAGGACAATATCAGTAACAGGAATATCTCTAACACTGCAAGCAGTTTTCGTGTCACCAATAACTGTTGTGCGGTCTTTAACATTGCCTTGTTCATCAAACTTTAAAGTTTGTGTAATTGCTCGTTCTATTTTTATTGTTTTATTTGCAAAGTCAATGTTTTTCCATTTGAGTGCCAAAGCTTCACCAATACGAAGCCCAGCATACATTAAAGTAATACAAAGTGGTTTAATAAAGTTTGCTTCATCTTTATTTAAAGCATCTAAAAATTTATCTCTTATTTCAGGTGGCAAGGCTTTGTATCTTTCATCACCATCTTCTTCATAAACATTTCTTTTACCTTTAACTTTTACTTTCAAAGTTGGGTTGGTGTATATCCATTTATTTTCAATGGAATACTCAAAAAATTGATTTAGTAAATGTTTACACTTTTTTATGGTGTCCACACTGTAACCTTGGTCTAAAAGAATATTTACAAATTTTTGAATTGTGTAATTATCAATTTCATAGACTTTCATTTTGCCAATATGTGGAACAATATGCAACTTAAAGTTTCTAATATTACCTTCAAAAGTTCGTGGACTTACAGTGCTTTTTTTGAATGTCATAAGATATTCAAACATCAATTTTTCAAGGTCACTATTTTCAACAAGTTCATAAGAATTGCTTTTAACTCTGCCACTTATTTCAGATAACTTTTTAGCAACTTCGGCTTGTGTTTTTCCATAAATTGTTTTCCTAATAATCTTGCCGTTTTCATCATATCCCATAGTTAAGGCTCCGCCCCAACGACCATCACTTCGTTGGAATATTGAACCCTCGTTGTTGGCTCTGCGAGTTTTACTTACAACTTTCTTTCTAGCCATTTTGCACCTCGCTTTGGTTGTTGTTTAATGTTAGCCAAGTAACAAAATTAAGCACACTCACAACTTGTCTTTTACCGACTTTTGTTGTTGGAAAAGATTTGCTTCTGAGCAAGTTCCTAACATTATCTCTACCAAGTCCAGTAATTTTTATTAGGTCTTCGCAATCCAAAAAATCCTTATTATATTTAGTTGAAATACGGTCAACTTCCGATTGTATTAAGTTGTTTAAATTTAGATTTGTATTGTTTAAATTCATAGTTTAATGTTCCTTTTGTTCGTAAGATTTTTTTCTTTCTACAATCTCTTTCTAAATCTAAATTTATTAAAATCTATCTGCATTGAGCAAAATAGAAGTAGCAACTTTGTTGCCAGTAAGAAGTGTTGGGTATCCCAACAGCTTCCAAAATGACGAGAAAACATAGTAAATTTAAGTGTATCAGTTAAAAGTGCCGATTTTATCGGACTTTTACGCACTAAATTTAATAATTGTTTCTCGCTTATGCTCTATCTAGTAATTATCGTAAAAAATAAACATTTACATCTCAAAATCACTAGACAAATAGCCTTCATCAATGAGTGTTTTAATTCGCATTTCTTCAAGCTTTTTCATATAGTCTTGAAAACACTTTATTGCTTCAAGTTCACACCTTGAATTTAGATACATACAATGTTCAAGTTCTTTCCAAAGTTTGTCTTTTTGCATTCGTTTTTGGACTACATATTTTGCATTAAGTTTTAATCTTTCAATCTCTTGACCTTTCAAATTTTTAGCACTAACAATAACCAAATTTCCAAGTCTGCGATATAAATCTTTTGTATATTTTTCGCTCAAATTTTGTTGTGGTTTGTCCACATCATTACGCTTGCAATAACTATCCACCAGTTTTTGTTTTTCGCTTACAATGTCATTAAAATCATTTTTGTAAATGCTAATGTCAACATTGTGGGAGATGATATAGTTTGAAATGTTATCAATATTTGGTTTGAGTTTTTGCATATTATCACAGTCGTAAAATGTGTGTCCTTGTTCTGGAAATTGTTTTGCTAAATTAAGTAGCATTTGCTTTAATTTAAGCCCAGAAACATCGCTTAATTGCTCTTTAACACTCTTTGTTAGTCTTAACCTTATTTCTTTCTCACGAGCCTTAAAATCGGTTGCAGAGAGTTCAATATTGGTTTTTAAAAAGTCCATTGCATTGTTTGAAATGTAGCCACGAGAAAAATGCTTTTTTTTGTTTTTCATTCGCTGTGGTTCTTTCTCAAAAAACAACAAATGAATATGTCTATTATCTGTGTTCTCGTGCAGTCCAGCAAACCATTCAATGTTGTCTGGATTTAGTCCAGCTCGTTTAAAATATTTAGGTAGTTCGCTTTTTACAAGGGAATATGCTTGCTCATAACAACTACACCATTTCTTTCCAAAGGTTTCTTCAAAGGAAATAATCCCAGACCAAATAACTGATTTGGTTGCTCTCAAATCTTTTCTAAAATCTGCAATTTGTTCTTTGCTCATAAGCCCGTTTTGGTTAAAGATTCCACTAGATTTTGTGCTGTTGTTTGAGTATTCTACAAAGTCCAATTTCTCTAACTCTTTAATGCCAGTTGCGACATATTTTAGGTAATCATCATACTTGTTAGATGAGTAATAGTTTCGCTTGTCTTGATTTGTTTTGTCTTTGTAGTTAGGCAAAAAGAACTCTTGTTTGTAAACCACATTTGGAACTTTATCTGACATCTATGAGCTCCCTTAAAATTCTATCTCGTTCGCCTTCAATGCCATTTTCATCTAGTGGGTCATACTTCCAACCTTGCGAGTAAACATTTAGGTTTATTGGGCTTTGTTTGTTGAGTAGTTTAGTTATTAAGTTTAGCAGTGCTTGATTTATTCTCACATTTGCATTAGTGTCCACGAAGTCCATTTTTTGGTTTGCAGATATGGTTGTAAGTTTGTCGTTTATTTCTTGCAAACTTTTTCTAATCTCGCTGAAATTTATGCTTTGGTTGAGTGCATTATCTCCAAGCATTTTATCTGCACCAAGCAAGGCAAAATATTTCATAGCATCGTTTAGGCTATCAAACTTGTCCTTAAACTTTTCAAGTGCTCGCTTAAGAATCTCATACTCATCTTGATTATAAACTCTAATAATATATTGAGTTTTCAAATCTTTTGTTTTAATTCTAGCCATTTTAGCCTCCTAATTATTTTCTAGTCTTTCTATATCTCTTTCTATTTCTAATTAAAGGGGCAATGATTGTTTTTTGTTTGCTTTTACATTTTTAAAATCCTCCTTTTGCTTGAATTTGCTTACACGAAAAAACACCTATCGGGGCAATAGGCAA
>SAMEA104315431__coassemble_447_pt1 | contig 43878 bp, 31 predicted proteins | sample SAMEA104315431__metabat2_low_PE_029 | metagenome-assembled genome bin SAMEA104315431 (sample SAMEA104315431) | gut metagenome | biome: Monkey gut; feature: monkey-associated habitat; material: faeces | place: China | collected 2013
AATTAAACCACATGCTCCGCTGCTTGTGCGGGTCCCCGTCAATTCCTTTGAGTTTCACACTTGCGTGCGTACTCCCCAGGCGGAGCACTTAATGCGTTAACTACGGCACCGAAGTCTTGCGACCCCGACACCTAGTGCTCATCGTTTACGGCGTGGACTACCAGGGTATCTAATCCTGTTTGCTCCCCACGCTTTCGTGCCTCAGCGTCAGTTACGTCCCAGTTGACCGCCTTCGCCACCGGTCTTCTTACTAATATCTACGCATTCTACCGCTACACTAGTAATTCCGTCAACCTCTTCCGCACTCTAGTTACCCAGTATCCGATGCAGTTCCGTGGTTGAGCCACGGGCTTTCACATCGGACTTAAATAACCGCCTACGCACCCTTTACGCCCAGTTATTCCGGACAACGCTTGCTACCTACGTCTTACCGCGGCTGCTGGCACGTAGTTTGCCGTAGCTTTCTATTAGAGTACCGTCACTATCTTCTTCCTCTAATACAGAAGTTTACAATCCGAGGACCTTCATCCTTCACGCGGCGTTGCTGGGTCAGAGTTGCCTCCATTGCCCAATATTCCTAACTGCTGCCTCCCGTAGGAGTCTGGACCGTATCTCAGTTCCAGTGTGGCCGATCATCCTCTCAGATCGGCTAAGCATCAAAGTCTTGGTGGGCCGTTACCTCACCAACTAACTAATGCTACGCGAGCTCATCTCTATTCGATAAATCTTTCACCCCTAGAACTTGTGTTCCTGTGGTCCTATGCGGTATTAGCAGTCGTTTCCAACTGTTGTCCCCCAGATAGAGGTAGATTACTCACGCGTTACTCACCCGTCCGCCACTAAGGGTAAGTTCTCCACACAGTGCACTATACTCTACTTTCGTAGTCGAGAACACTCTGTGGAAAACCTAACCTCCGTTCGACTTGCATGTTTAAAGCACGCCGCCAGCGTTTGTCCTGAGCCAGGATCAAACTCTACAAAAATGGTATTGAAAATTTATCTTGCGATAAACAAACAATCTTTGTAAATACCTTGCTCATTAAGCTTGGCTAATTTTCGTTGTTCAAAAAACTTGGAATTGGCAGAAACTTTGTTTTGTTCAAATCAAATTTCTTACCATAGTACCTATTAAGATATAAATTGTTCAAACAAACCTTATCGGTTTGGCCCTTGAATTTAAGCATTTTATATGCCCCTTTATTTCAAGTGCAAGATTAAGATACCACATTTAAAACCTTTTGTCAACACTTTTTTTAAAACTTTTTTAATATTTTTTAAAAATTTTTTAAATTTTAGTGTTAAGGTTTATTTGGCCTTAAAAAATGCCTTGATAATTCAAAAGCATTGCTATAATAACACACCATAAAACTATTGTCAAAGGTTTTTGCAAACTTTTTTTAAAAATTTTCAAATTTTTTCAAAATCTTTTAAAATAAGGCTATTTTAGCCCTTTTATATGACTTTTGATGCCATTTTATAGTGATAAATAGCGCATTTACAAGTCCAACTTACCCTTTTACCACTCTTTATTTTGCGCATTATAATATATAAGATATAGAAATTTAACTATTTTGACATGTTCTATATTTATATTCCTTATACATTTGAGATAATTTCACAACAAAAAAATGCGTGTCAAAATTTATGTTGACACGCATTTTAGTTTTTTATGATTTTTTTGAATTGATTATTTATTCAGTTGGAATGTTTGCAAGCAAGCTATCGATTGTGCAATCACCAAGCACAATATTTGTGCCAGCAATCTTTTTGGTCAGGTCAAGGCTGCTATCAATCAAGCCTGCAGATTGAAGTTCTTTTAAAGTTTTAGCATTTTCGCCTGTGATAACTGAAGATATCTGTGTTGAAAGGTTGCTTACATTATCGGTTAAATCAATAATTGAAAGCACTCCTGTTACCTCTTCACCAGCATCCATAACACCATTATTATTGTCATCTTTATAATATTTTGAAGTTGCTGTATCTAAAGTATAGTCAAGCGCTTCATAAATTTTAAGGTCATTTATCGCATTAGACAAACCAGACACTGTTATATTCTTTTTAACAAGAGTTGCCATAAGTCCAGTGATTTGTGTGCTACCTTTATACACTTTTCCATCACGCATTTCATAGTCAAGTACGTCTGCCAATGTCATACTATCTACCTTTGTTTGCAAACCTGTACTCATATCTCCTATTTTAAGGTCCACAATGCATTTAAGCACACCAGTTACCGCATTTCCCTCTTTATCTGTTACCGTGTTGCCTGAAATGGTGTAGTCCAACACATCTGCAATTGTCATATCATTGATTTTTGATTGCAATTGGTCAGCCATGTTGCCAACAGTTAAATTTGCAATAACTTTCAAAACACCTGTTACAGGATTGCCGTCTTTATCTGTTACTGTGTTACCTGAAATGGTATAGTCCATAATATCGGCAATTGAAAGACCTTGAATATCAGTTGAAAGTGAGCCAACTGTGTAGCCAGCAATTTTTGCCATTATGCCAGTAACTTCTGCGCCATTATCATAATATTTGCCGTTTGTTAAGGTATAATCCAACACTTCATAAACACGCATTGTTTGAATAGTATCTTCCAAATTGTTAAGTTCTTTAACTTTCTTTTTAGATATGGTTGCCACTGCGCCAGTTACTTCTGTCTTAACGCCGTCAACAGTTTTATAAACCTTGTCTGCTGTTTCATCGTATTCATAGTCTAAGAAATCGGCCAAATACATATTGTCAATAATATCGCCAAGGTCATTAATCTTTTTAACTTCTTTATCTGCATCACTGATTTTGATAATTGAAGGCATAACAATGCCAAAAGCAGTTTCAAGACGTTTGATTGTCATATTATCGCCAATATGTGTGATATAAACTGGCAAACCTTGCAAAACTGGCACATCTTTTAAATCGAATTTAACCTTGCCGTCAACTGGCACTTTATTCATATCTTTGATTTGCACACCACCATTTTCAATGGTTGCAAAATCAACTTCTTCGGTGCAATCTTTATCTGCATAAACTTTATCACCGTTTTGATAGCCTGTTTTAACATACAATGTCAATTCATCATCTAACAATTTTTCAACATCGCCAGTTGGAGTGTAAAGTTGGTCTAAGTCGTTAACCGAAACATCATTCAAAACATCAGTAAGCCCTTCACCTAATTCAGTTAAAGGCCTTGTTTTAAGCTTTTCAATATTTATACCTTTAATTTCTTTTGGCAATTCATAGTTAAAATCATGTTCGAAATCTGCCAAAGTGTAAGTATCACGATTGTTTGAAATGTAAATTGCTTTATTTATGGCTTGGCTTAAAGTGATTTTATTTAAATCTTCACTGCCTAAATCAATGTTGGTCTTGAATGTGCGGTTAATCCAATCTGGTGAAGCTTTAAAATAAACAAGTGCGCCTAAACCTGCCACAATGCCTATACCTAATAATATTCCAATAAACGAACCAAAGAAAAATGAGCCAATCCCACTGCGGCGTTTATATTTCCTTTCAATTTGTCCAATACGTTTGCCCATAAATACCCCTTTATTCTGCGTTAAATGTGGTTGATTTCATATTGTTTGCCAAGCAACTATACTTTTATCACCATTTATACGCAAATATATTTTTGCTATTATTTTACCGCACAAAAATATATTTATATTTTTATTATGCCACAAAAACACCTAAAAAGAAAACAATTTGCTGTTTAATTTTATATTTTACTGTCAATATATGCGGTATTCATTTGCTAAAAATTTAAACTATAACAATGCTACATCCTGGATTAAGCAAATACAATTCTCTGTCCGCAAGCAAATCTGGACAATAATTTATTGCAATTTTACGTGTTATATTGCGTTCTGTCCAATTATCACAACATACATAATCTTCAATTTTTCCGCGTCCTTTTAAATTTTGACATTCATGCAAAAATTCACGTTTGATTGCTCCACCTACACCATGGCTACCATAGCCATGAATAAGTTTAAGCACTTTATAACCGCCCTTGCGGCAAGCGTCCAGTTCAACCAAAAACTCAGCAATGGCTTGCTTTACAGTTTGTTGTTCACTTTTTATATCAATAGTTATCAATTTCATACTAAAATGATACTTCTTTTTTATTTTTGAAGCAACCTATTTATAATTCAATTTAGAAGCCAACTAAATTGTAACAATAATATTTATTTAGTATCTCAAACTAAAAGCCACTATTCTAGCAATGAAACAAACTAACAATAAGCCAATTTTAAGTTTTGATATTGACAAACTTTAAGTTTGGTTTTATTATAAAGCCATGAAAAAAATTGAAAATCCTATTGAAGAATTGACAAAAAGAATCAATAATCACATTGCAAAAGGTGGAAATATTTATCAACCAAAAAGGCAACTTAGTTATTATGATTATTTAATGCACGTCAAAGATAAATTTTCCTTGCGCGATGGTGTTGACTATAATGCTGCAGACATATATAAAATGTGTGGATTTGATTTCGACCCTGAATTTGCCGAATACTTAGAAATTTTAACCGACTTGCAAGTTTTAAGTGATGAAAACAATTATGTTGATAAAAAATCAAGTTTTAAAACATTAAAATCAAGTTCTTATGGCAAATTGTGCACACTAGCAACCAAACACCAAAGTTGTTTATACGATTTTCTGGTTCTTACAACTGGTTATCGTTTAAAAGAAGCAAACATTAACTTGGACTATGAAAATGCTTTAGTTGAACGTTTACATGCTGCTTACCCTTATGGTGATATAACTGGTATTAAACGTAATAATGCCAACCTTTATGAAATGCTTAGACACTTAAAGAGATATCGCTACCCAACCTTATCAATGATTGAATTGATAGATATATTAGGTTTTACCAATAGTAAAATGAAAAAGCAAAACCTTGTAATGATTGATGAAACAGTAATTTTGAACGAACTTGCAATGAAATATCCTACTAAGCATATTGATTCTTCACTTTTTGCACAAAAAGATTTGTATTATAAGATGCTTAAACTTTCAATAATTAACAATTTAAGTTTAGTTGAATATTTGAACAATTTAGGCTACACATACTTGCAAGGAAACCTGGTTGCAAGGCTTGCTCAAATGAAAGTTGATGAAAACAAAAGGTTTGAATTTTTAACCAAGAAAAAAGCAGAGTTTTATTCAAAACACCATGTGGAAAATTTAACTGATAAAGAAAGATATTATTTAAACCTGAAACTTGTTGACGAAGTTGCAAAAGTTGATAATTTGGTTGAATTTATTAAAGAATCATCAAATATCAATGAAGACGAAAGCCGCCTTTAAGCGGCTTTTTTGTTAAGGTTTTTTCAAAAAGATATTGAATTTTAAAAATGAATATGATAATATTTTCTCATCGTTTTGCCAAAGAGGATATATATGAATCAAAATCCGTTTGATATTTTTGAAGAAAAAAATAATTTAGAAGAATTGTTAGCAGATTTAACAAATCTTTCAACAAAAACAAAAGATGAATTATTAATAACCTGCAATCAACAAATAAAAGAATTATCTAAAAAAATAAAAATTTTAAGCTTTAAAGCCTACTGCGACATAATGACAACCATTGCCTTAAACAGTAAAGAATTGAAACAAACAGGTTTAGCAATTGAAGATTTAGTTTTTGAAAACAACAAACGAATCTACAATAGAACTTATTGGGAGACCATTTATAGACCAAACAATCAAAATTTAGTTGCTGATTGTTATTTACTAGATGTTAACAATTTAAAACTTACAAATGATAAATATGGCCATCAAAAAGGTGATTTTGTAATTTCAAAAACAGCAATCATTGCGAACGACTTTGGAACAACAATAAGGCTTGGTGGAGATGAATTTTTACTTATTGTTACTGAGAAAAAAGAAGAATTTAAAGCATTTTTAGAAAAACATCAAGACGAACTGCCGTTTTCTTACGGTCTTTCTATGAAAACAGCCAACAAACCTTTTTCCTTAGTGCTTGCTGAGGCTGACAAAGCAATGTACAATTACAAAAGAAAATTTAAAAACCTTCACAACTTTAATGACTGTAAAGGTTATTCTGCAACAAAATCATTAGATGATAAAATAAGAGAAGAAGAAAAAGATGAAATAGAAATTGAAAATCAAAACCAGATTGAAGAATACAATTCATTCATTGATTTATTCTCTTAATCATAAGATAAAAAAGGGTTACAAACTTTGTAACTCTTTTTTAATTTTTTACGCTGTCTTTTTATTTTGTTTGATTTTAGTTTTTTCTCGCACTATTTCAGGCTGGCCTTTCTTTAAGATAAAGTCCTCTGTTACTACTATCTTCTTAATATTTTCCTCAAAATGGACGCTTTGCATAAAAAACCCGCCTTTAGGCAGATTTTTTGTGTGCAGCTGTTTTGCTTTTATTATATGTTATTTCAGGTTGGCCTTTCTTTAAGATAAAGTCTTCTGTTACCACTATCTTTTTAATATTTTCCTCAAAATGAACGCTGTACATTACATCAAGCATGCGCTCTTCCAAAATTGTGCGAAGGCCGCGTGCTCCAGTTTTAAGTTCAATGGCTCGGCGTGCAACTGCTTTTATAGCCTTTGGATCAAAAGTTAAATCTATGCCGTCCATTTTAAACATTTGCACATATTGCTTTGTGATTGCATTTTTAGGTTCAACCAAAATACGTTCCAAAGCAGATTCGTCCAAGTTGTCCAATGTTGCAACAATTGGCAAACGGCCAACAAATTCAGGTATCATACCAAATTTAATAAGGTCTTGTGGTTGAATATCTTCAAACTTGTTGTTGCTTTCGCTTTCCACTTTTGATTTAACGTCCATGCCAAAACCAAGTTGGCTCGCTCCCTTGCGTTCTGCAATAATTTTATCTAAACCAACAAACGCACCACCGCAAATAAACAGTATATTTGTAGTGTCAATTTTAATATTTTCTTGTTGTGGATGTTTGCGTCCGCCTTGTGGTGGAACGCTTGCAACAGTGCCTTCCAAAATTTTAAGCAAGGCTTGTTGAACACCTTCGCCGCTTACATCGCGTGTGATTGAAACATTTTGTGTTTTGCGCGCAATTTTATCAATTTCGTCAATATAAATAATGCCGCGTTGCGCTTTTTCAATATCGTAGTCCGCATTTTGAATAAGTTTTAACAAAATATTTTCAACGTCATCACCAACATAACCAGCTTCAGTTAATGCGGTTGCATCGCTGCTTGCAAAAGGAACTTTAAGTGTTTTTGCAAGGGTTTTAGCAAGCAAAGTTTTGCCGCTTCCACTAGGGCCAACCAAAAGCACATTGCTTTTTTCAAGTTCAATTTCGTCTTGATTGTTATCGTGCTTTACAAGGTTATAATTTATGCGTTTATAATGATTGTAAACAGAAACAGCCAAAATCTTTTTAACTTCGTCTTGCCCGATAATAAAATCGTCCAATTTTTGTTTGATTTCTTGTGGCTTTGGCAATTCAATAAACTGGTTTTGTTCTGCTTGCTTTGTTTTGTGTGTGTAATCCATCAAATCGCGGCAAATGTTTAAACAATCTTTACAAATAAAGCAATCACCTTCTGGATTGCTGATTATATCGGTCAATTCACGTGCAGGACGTCCGCAAAATGAACATATTGTTTCAATTTCTCTCAAATTTATCCCCTTTTGTGCTTTTGGTTTAACCGTTAGGCAAAACCTAAATGCAATTAGTTTATAATAATATAATAGGTTAAAACAAATTAAATATACCTTGTTTGCCTTAGCTATTTTTTATGGCACAATTTAGCTGCCACAAATTTAACACGCATTAAAATACAAATTTATTAAACAAACACTTAAACTATTTATTGTTATTTAAACTGGCACAATCTAGTGTGTCTATTATTCAACAATCAATAATCCAAGAAAAATGCAGGTGTTTGGCCTGCATTTTTTTAACGTTTGTTAAAAATTTTATCCACCAAACCATATTTAACTGCTTGTTTTGCATCAAGGAAATTGTCCCTGTCAGTATCTTTGGAAATGGTGTCCATATCTTTGCCTGTGTTTTCAGCAAGGATTTTGTTTAATGTTTCACGTGTTTTTTCAATATGTTTAGCGTGAAGCAAAATATCACTTGCTTGACCTTGTGTGCCGCCAAGTGGTTGATGAATCATCACTTCGCTGTGTGGCAAGCAAATACGTTTGCCCTTTGCACCACTTGATAAAATCACAGCTGCCATACTAGCCGCCATACCGATGCAAATTGTTGACACATCGCATTTAATATATTGCATTGTATCATAAATTGCCATACCAGCGGTTACGCTGCCACCTGGGCTGTTGATATACATAAATATATCTTTATCTGGATTTTTACCTTCAAGATAAATTAGTTGAGCAACAACAGTGTTGGCCATTTGGTCGTTAATTTCGCCTGAAAGGAACACAATTCTATCTTCCAACAAGCGGCTGTAAATATCATAACTGCGTTCGTTGCTGCCAACTTGGTCAATAACCATAGGAATTAACATTAATACTCTCCTTTTTAGGTTGAATGTTAAAATTATAATTTAAATGTGATTTAACTTTTTAAAAGTTTAAAGTTTTGTAAATTATTTAATTTCGTTGTTTGCGTGCAAGAAATCAACAATTTTCTTCATAAGCAAATCGTTTGCAATTTGGTTTACCATAGAATCATTAACTTGTTTTTTGTATTCTTCCACAGTTTTGCCAACATTTTTTGCCATTTCTTCAATTTTATTGTCGATATCTTTTTCTGTTACATCAAGGTTTTCAGTTTTGATAAGTTTTTCAAGCACTAATCTAGCTTTAACATTGCGTGTTGCTTGAACTTTGATTTCTGCTTTAAGTTCGTCAACAGTTTTGCCGATGTATTTTGCATAAGCTTCCAAATCGATGCCTTGATAACGCATTTGAGCTTCCATGTTTTGAATTTGACGTTTTGTTTCGTCTTCTGCCAAAACATCAGGAACAGTTACGTTTGTATCGTCGATGATTTTATCTAACATGTCATTGTCAAGTTCAATGTCAGCATGTTGTTCTGCTTGTTTTAAAAGCCTATCTTTAATGCTTGCTTTAAATTCGTCAACAGTTTCAAATTCTGTGCTGTTTGAAACAAATTCTTCATTAAGTTCTGGCATAATGCGTTCACGCACATTTTTGATTTCAACTTTAAATGTGGCTGGTTTGCCTGCCAACTCTGCAACATGATAATCAGCTGGGAAAGTTACAACAACATCTTTTTTATCACCAATGTTTAAACCAACAAGTTGGTCTTCAAAAGTGTCAATAAATGTGTGAGAGCCAATTTTAAGTTGATAGTTTTCTGCCTTGCCGCCATCAAAAGCCTTGCCATCAATGTAACCATCAAAATCAAGGGTTACAAAATCGTCATTTTTAACAGGCTTGTTTGTTTCAACCAAACGAGAAGCGCGCAATAATTCGTGTTCGATTTCTTCTTTAATTCGGTCTTCTGTTACTTCAACTTTTTGTTTTGTAAAAGTTAAACCTTTGTATTGAGCCAATTCAAAATCTGGCACACAACTGATTTTAAGTGTAAATTCCAAACCAGTTTCATCTAATTTTTGAATGTCCAAAGCTGGGGCTTCAACTGGACGTACGTCTTCATGTTCACGCAAAACGGTTGTGTAAGATGTGTAATAAACTTCGTCCAAAGCTTCGTTTAAGAACACGCCAACACCATAATTCTTTTCAATAATGTTACGTGGAGCATGCCCCTTTCTAAAGCCTGGCACACTATATTTACCTTTATTTTTTTCGTATGCGTTATTAAGGGCGTTGTCCCATTCTTCTGCTGTCAATTTAACATTGGCAACATACAATCCATTTTCTTTTTTCTCTAATTCGTATTTCATATTTTCTCCTTACGGCTTAAAGCCAATTTAAAAATTTCTGCCACATTGTAGCACACTCTTTTAAGTTTGTAAATCAATTTAGCAAATTATTTATTGTATCTTTTATTGAATTTGCAACATAATCAATCTGCCATTACATTGTTTGACAATAAATAAAATTATGCCAAATTTCTGCTGATTTTAAGCAAGCACACCTTAAATAACTGAAAAAATGCCAGCAATAACAATCAAAAATGCACAAAGATAAAGCGTAAATTGCAAACGTTTTTGCTTTCTATCAAGCTTTTTTTGCAATTTTACTATTTCAGCATATTCGTCATCATCAACGCCGTTTTCTTCTAAATCTTTTTCAGTGGCAATGATTGTTTTTTGCCATTGAGATTGCCTGAAAATAGCCAAAAGCACAATGCTGATTGCCATAAAAACACAAGCAAGCAAAATGCAAACCTTTGCCCACTTGCTACAAATCAACAATATTATGCTAACAGTCAAACTGGCAAAAATGCCAACAAGCTTAAGATCAACCTTTTTCATTATGCTTGGAACGCCTTTACAATGCCAGCAATGTTAAGCCCTACAAACACTATGATAAGCACAACAAAAATAATATAAGCAATCATCCAGCCTACATTGCGTTTGCTTTTTGCAAAACAAAATGCGTAAACTGCAGTGATAATGTAAGCAATGATTTGTGCAATAGTGTTAAGCAAATTCAACACATTTTCATTAACTAACCAGCCTAATAACTTGCCTACAATAAGCACAACTGCAATAAGAGCAACTGAAATGTAAGCCATAAAATTAACAACTTGTTTCCCGTTCAATGTTATTATTCTCCTTTTAAGTGAAGATTTTTTCTTCGCATTTATTATATCACAAAATATGTGTTTAGCCAAACTTTTTAAACAATGATTTTTGTCGTATAAGCCAAAATGATAGGCAAAGCACGCACTTTTGTTTTGTTGCAATTTCTAAATATATGATAGTAAACAAATTTGCCGTCAACAAAATTTCTGCCAACAAATTTGTTTCTCTTTTGCTTTATTTTTTAGCCAGCAATTTGATTAAGCACTGCTTTAAAATAATCTGGCAAATCAACTTCAAAACACATTGTTTTATTGGTTGTTGGATGCACAAAACTTATTTTATAGGCAAACAAAAGTTGACCATTTGTTTTGATTGCCTTATCTTGCCCGCCATAAAGCACATCACCAACAATAGGATGATTTATGCTTTTTAAATGAGCCCTTATTTGATGCGTACGCCCTGTGGTGAGTTTGCAATTAAGCAAAGTGTAATGGTCAAAAACCTTATCTATTGTAAAAATGGTTTTGCTATATTTACCATTTTGTTCACCAACCAGTGCCATCTGTTCACGATTTTTAGGATTGCGACCTAAATAGCCTTCCACTTTAAAGTCCTGTTTTATGCGGCCTTTTATAAGTGCTTTATATTCTCTGTTAAGAGTTTTATCTTTAAGTTGAGCGCTTAAAATTTTATGAGCATTATCATTTTTTGCAACAATCATAAGCCCGCCAGTATCTTTATCTAACCTATGAACAATGCCAGGGCGCAATACACCATTGATTGTGCTTAAATTTTTTATATGGAACATTAAAGCATTAACCAAAGTGTGTGATTTTGTTGTGTTGCAAGGATGAACAACTAAACCAACTTGTTTGTTTATCACCAGCAAATCATCATCTTCATACACGATGTTAAGTGGTATATCTTCTGCTTCAGCTGAAATTTTTTCAGGTTCAAGTTCAGCATACTCAATTTTGTCGCCTGCCTTTAAAATAAAACCTGCCTTAACAGAATTGTTATTGACCTTAATTTGCCCTTTTTCATTTAATGTTTTCACATAACTGCGTGAAAAAGTTGTGTTTTCAGCCAAAAACACATCTAAACGAATATTATTTTGTTCACACACAATTGTTTTCATTTTTGTAACTTTTATTTTATATATTGTCTTCTTTTTAAGTCTATTTTTCCCTTAGCAGCTTATAATTACAAACTTACAAATTCACTTTTACAAGTTTACTTTTTAGCCACTTTTTTAATAGACTTGCAAATTTATATTACTAAACTATTCTATCTATTTGCCGTCAGCTTCATTTTCTGGCTTTTTATCTTTTGATTTTTCATATTTATTTTGCAAAAACAAAATATAAATTGCAAGCATAACACAGCCAATACATAAAAAGCTATCTGCAATATTAAAGATTGGAAAACTTGGCCAAAAATCTAAATAAATGAAATCGCGTACATAGCCTAACACACAACGGTCCACCAAATTGCCTAATGCTCCACCAACCACAAAGCCAAATGCAATGCAATAAAACGCATTTTTGTTTTTAACAAAATGGTTATAGATAAAAAGTGCAACAAGCATGATAGCGGTAACAATGATTAAAGCCAGAGTTTTACCTTCAAATATGCCAAACGCAGCCCCTGTGTTGCCATGATTTGTTGCAATAGACAAAACACCAGGAATAAGGTTATAGTATTCAACCGCAGATAAAAAATGTTTGGTTACAAGGTCTGCAACCAAAACACATATAATTGTAACCAAACTTGCAATAAATTTTTTCATATCCGCCTTTTAATCGGCTTAACCAAGCAAAAATTGTTAGCCTTGTTGTTCGCTATCTGGACGCAAAATTTTGTGGCCATTTGGTGTTAAAATAAACAAATCGCCATGCCAACGATGGATGCTGCCATCTAAGCCATAAAGCGCACCAGACAAAAAGTCCAAAATACGTTCGCTATCTGCTTGTGCTATACCTTCCAAGTTAACGGCAATGGTTTGCCCTTGTTTTAAATAGTCAACCACTTGTTGAATCTCTTTGTGAGATTTTGGCTCAACCAAAATTATATTGCTTTCACTTTGTATGCCAAAATTGTTAAAGCTGGTTGCAGCAAAACTTTCAGCCGTGTTGGTTTCACCTTTAACACGCTCATGCAAATTAAAGTTTGCATACTTATCTTCTGTTGCAACTTCTGTTGACTTCTTTTTCTTTTTATTATCGCCTTCAAAGCCAAGGCCATTCATTATCCAATTAAAAAATCCCATACGCAACCCTTAACCAAAGATTTGCTTTCTCAACATATTATATTCATCGTCAGTTGCAATTTCAAACTCATGCACAACGCGTTCGTAAATTGCAATAACCTCTTTATTTGTAGTTTTCTTGCTTGCTGCATCAAGCATCTTTTTTGCAACCGCAATAGCCCCTTGCCTATCTTGTTTGATGCTGATTGAAACAATCACTTCAATTATGTCCATACATTTATTTTCAAATTCTTCTTGGTTTGACATACAATTCTCCTTAAACAATATTTTAATCGTGCAAAAAATCTTTGTCAAGAAAATATGCCATATTATTAATATAGTGGTTATTATTTTTATTATCTTAGAAAAGTTAAGTTTTAACAAATAAACACTAAAAAAATTCTAATTTTCAACTTTTAAAAAGCTTATATTTTTATAAATTTTTTAATAGTAATGCTTACTTAACAACTTGACACTTAAAACTTTATTCAAACAAAAAAGCGTGCATTTTTTACGCACGCTTTTTGCTTTATATAGCATTATTAAACGTTCAAATCAAACCGATACAAATCAGTTGGTTTAACATTTGCTTTTGCCAACGTTTTAACCAATTAATCAGCAGACAATTTCCACCTTACAGCAAAGTTAACTTCAACTTGATTTTCAACACCTGACGAATCAGTTTTTGTGTAAGTTAACCTATAATTAACTTTCATATAAGTTGCGTCAGCGTTTGCATCTTTATATTTAGTTAAAGTTTCAGTATTCATAACAATTTGGTAAAGGTCATTTAAGCTGATATATGTGCTGTTACTTTCATCATAAACCAACACGTTACGGCAATTATCAATGTTGTTTTCAACACTTGAAATATCAAATTCAACATAGTTTGTTCCGTCTTCATCTGTTGTTGGAGCATAGTTCACAAGATAGGTAAGTTCAGGCAAATCAAATCTCACAACGGCAACCAAATCACTTTGGCTTAATGCCAATTTTGCAAGAATGTATGTTGAATCTTTATTGTCTTGTTTTGCTTTAAATAAAGTTTGTTCAGTTATTGTAACCGCACTGATATCATCTGTTGATATAGAATAACCAAAGCCGTCAACACCTGTGATTGTTAAGCCTTCAATAGGTTCTCCAGTCAAAGCACCTTCTTCGTTGTTATAATATTTTTTAACAGATTGTAAAAGGTTAATTGTTGAATCTTTGCCTTCTTCATATTGAACGCGGAAGCAGTTGCTTTCACCTCTTGAAAGGTAGTCAACAGCATAAATTGTTGTGTCATCTGCAACCATAAACTTATAGTTTGCATTTACTTCATAAATACCTAAATCTCCACTGCCTTCTACAGAAACTTCGTAGATGGTGTAAGTTTTTGAAGTTGCACCAGTAACAATTGTGAATGTGCTTACAGCTTCCAATTTTTTAACAGTTAATCCATTGCCTTTGAACCAGTTTGCTTCAGGGGCACTAGTTGAAATACCTGTTATTTGATAATCTGTTTTGTAGCCGCCATCTTGGAAGATTTGTGAAAGCCACAAACTGCCTTTTGGTGTGATAGAATTATTGCCACTTAAACTTACATCAAACGCATCAATAGGTTGACCACTGCCTTTTAAGTAAATTTTAAGTTGAGTTTCAGCACTATTTTTAAACAATATTTTATCTGCCAGATTAAGAGTTATTATGCCATTTTCATTTGTCAATCTATTCTCTTCTTCAGTGCATAAATAGTCAACATCATTTATGCTTATTTTTGAGATATTATCAACAAAATCTTTGAACCTGAGTGTGTTTGCATAATCGCTGTTAAACATTGTTTTAGTTGTTGTGCCGTCAAGCAAATATGTTGTTATGCTTGTGCGTGCTATGTTGTTGCCTGTGCCAATCTTAACGGTTGGAACTGCACTTACATAATCAAACACATATTCGCCAATTGTAAGCACATTATCAACAATTGAGTAGGTTGTTTGGTCGTATTCAGTTTCATTGAGCTTAAATTTGTTTTGACCAAGATACTGCAAAGTTGTAAGGCCTGTTTCAGTTGTGCCAAATGTTTCAACATAATAGAACAAGTTAAGCTTTTTATTGCTGTAAATGGCATTTGTTGTATTGTCATCCACATTGATTGCTGTGCTAACATTTGGTGCTAAGGTTATTGTTGCAACATTACGCACTTTGTAAATTGCAAAATATGGTTGAATCTCTTCCCCTGCATATTTGTATTGAATACGATAAACAACATAATAATCAACTGGATCATCAGCTTTTGATTGTGGCACAAGTGGTAAAGTTGTTTTTATAACAACATTATCTAAATCTGCTGAACCATCATAGCCTGTAACTGTTGTTGCTGAAGCAAATGTGTTGTTGTTTAACAAATAATCCATATCAACATAACTATTGAATGTTGCCAAATCTATAATGGTATATTCCGCTTTAATTCTATAATCCACCTTGTTGCTTTCAACATTTGATGTGGACACTATTGCAGGATTGTTAGATGTGCTTGGATTAACAATATCAACTGACTTGCCTGAAGTGTATGACACACCATTATCAACAAGCGGATATGTTGGATTGTTTGCATAAGCCAATGTTTGCAAGCCAGTAACATTGATATCCCAGTATTGGCGGAAATAACCGCTGTTTGTCTTGTAAGCTAGGCTTATTGTTACTGTGCCAGTAAAGTCGCGTTTAAAGTTAAGGTTGTAACTTGAATCAAGTTCAACATAATTGCTTACAACATTTCCTGTATAATCCGCAACTTCAACTTGACTTACTGCAATTGTTGTTATGTCTGGACGGATTGTGATTGACACGCCATTTTTAACATAATTCAATGTTAAACCTAATGTATCTATCAAACTTGTTGGAATAAATCCTGTTATTTTACTGTCTGTATAAGTAGCAGAAGACACTAAGTTATAATCTGTACTGAACTGACTGCCAGGTGCAGCAGCTTCTCCGTTAACCATAAATTGAATATTGCGTTTGATTGTTATCACACTTTCAACAACATCAACAATTTGGTTGGCTCTGTTAACCTGAATAAATGCATTCAATTGCACTTGTTCAGGCACTTGGTATGTTGTGATTGTGCTGTTTGATGTGTTGTATTCAAACAAGTTATTTGAGTTTGAAGTGATATAAACTTTGTTGCCATCAATAACATAATAGCTTGTGTTTAATATCAAATTATAACTGATATCGTCCACGCTTGTATTTGTTGAGTTGCTTGTTATTTCAAACAAATCTTTCAATTCAAATGTTTCAGTTGCGTAAAATTCTGTTTTATTTGCAGCGATATTATAGTTAAAGATATTCATTGTAAAGCCTTCACACACAAGCCCTGAGTTTGTGTAAATATCAAAGCTTACAACCAAATTTTCACATAAATCACTGTTCACACCACGTGTCAAGTTAAACAAAATTTCACGATATTCGTTGCGGTAAATCGCAAGTGTGTAACTGATTTGACCTTGAGTTACATTGAGCATATAGCTGCCTTCAATCTCAACGCCATTATCGTCTGTTGCTTGTGATAATTTTATTGTTGCATTATTGCCGTTGATTGTTGCAGTTTTTCCAACAATCTTGAATGAATTGTTGCGAACATCATAAATTTTTGCAATTTTGTTTTGTGTGTTGGTTGTTGAATAATCAAAACCAGCATCTTTATCATTATCTTTAATCACAATTGAAGCATACTGTCCATTTGCGTCATTCCAATTTGAATGATTTGTTAAGTATGTTTGATCTTCACTATCTGCCTGATAAACCAATTTATCTGCTTCGGTTAAGATATTTATGATATAAGCTTCACTCTCCAAACCTGCGGCATTATTAAGCCTTAACCAAGTTTGTGTTGTGCTTGAAACTGAGCCAACAACAAGGTTATAATCGCCATTAAGAGCATTTGATTCATAGCGTAAACTATCGCCTAAAACAAGTTCTAAATGGTTAGGATTGTTTTTGTCAAAGAAACCCATTTTTTCAGCATTAAATGTTTCAACAACATTATCTTTGCCTTGTGCGTCAACGCCCGCTACAAGCGACATACGAATTGAAGAATAAATATCATTTTCGTTTGCAATTGTTGCTTCATCATAAGCATTGCTGAATAAATATGCCAAAATATTTTCTTTGTTTTGATTTGTTATAAAGTTATCGTGATTTGAATTTTTAACTGTGTAATTTGCCTTTAAGTTTGTGTAAGTTGCAGGCAATGTAACAAATAAGTTGATTGTTAAAGCCTTGCTGCTATCATTTCTGTTATATATCTCTTCTTCACCAGCCAACAAATTGATAGTTAAAAGGATTGTTTTGCTTTGAGCCATGTGAACAAAATTAATTTCAGCGGTTTGCTCAATGTCAATTTTGCCGTCCGCAGCCAAAAGTGAGCCGTTTCCATTTTCATCCACGCTTGAAACAACATATTTTGCACAACTTTCACCTTCTACTGAGCCATCAGTGATTGTGCCAGCTGTGAATTTAAGTGTTGTGCCAGCTTTAACATAAATTTTTAAGCCGCCAACATTTCCATTTTGCAAAATATATGTGTTGTAACCTAAATTTGAGTTTTCTGTTTTTGTAACTTTTGCCTTGCTGCCAATTGCACTTGCAAAATTATTTGCTATTGTTTCAGCTTGATAAGGGCTGGTTTCAGTGCCGCCACCGATACCCTGCTCTACATGATAAGCTGGATAAATTGTTACGTTTATATCACGAACAACTGTTTGTGCTGTGTCAACATCAAACAAATCATTTAATGTCAAGGTTGCAACACCTTGATTTGTTTTTGTTGTTTGTGTGTTGCTATAATCCACTGTTTTTGTTGCAGCATCATACTCACCTTTTAAGCCTTCAGCAAATGTGTCGGCATAATCAATTGCGCCAACATAGTTGCCAATTCTGCTGTTTAAATCAAGGTTTGTATTAAAGCCTGTTGAAGTGTCAAAACTGCCAAGCACAACATTGCCAATTTGGTCAACAATGGTTGCATCCAAGTTAAAATCAACAACTATTGTTGCACCAGCAACGTTAAATTCAACTGTGAAAGTCAAATCAGTTGTTATAAATTTGTTAACAACAATATTTGCACCATTAATTTCAACAATGTTTGTTGTATTTCCCTTAGGGGTTATTTTCACGCCTGCGTGTGCGCCCGCGCTATCATCATTATATTCGCAGTCAAATTTGCTTGCTGTTGTGCCTGTTAAACTTACAGATTCAATTTTAACATCAACATCAGCTGCATCTGCTGCAAGGATTGATTTTGGTGTTAAATCTGCAAGTGTGGCTGTGTAACGACCAAACTTATCAGTCTTATTCAACAAGCCATTAGGATTTTCGCTGTTACTAATATTTAAGTTGCCAGTTACTGAAATGCTTGTTGTGTAACTGCCAAGGTAGAATGTTCTATTATCATCAGCATACACCAAACCAAGTTTAATTTGAACAAACTTGTTAGGATTTGAAATGATAAATGAATCTTGATTTATTAAAATTTCTTTGTATTGTTTGCTTTCAAACATGTTTTCGGTTTCAGTTGAATTTATGCCTTCAAAATCAAATGCTCCAACTGAAGTGTTACCATTAGCTTTAATGCTAAGCAAATAATAGTGAATATTTTTCTTTATACTATTCCATTCGCTATCTTGGCTAGTTGAAATGCCATATATCTCTTGAAGTGATTTATTATCACTGAAAATTGTGCTCCACTTTGGTGCAATATCAATGGCGTTAGAAGCTTCAACCTCATTTACAACGTCTTTTAATGTTATGCCTGCAAAATTGCCAGTTTGTTTATACAATCTAACAAGATAGAAACCATAGTTGCCTGATGTCAAATTGATTTTAAACAAGAAATATGCACTTGAACCAGCACTAAATGTTTCACTAGCATTGAATGTTATTATTGTGCCATTGATTGAAATGCTGTTGCTGTTAACATAATATCTAGCGTTTTGATTGCTTTCAAATGCCACAAGTTCAACACTTTCAACACCACTTAGTATGGTTTCGCCGTTTTGTGCAAGATTTTTTATCAATGCTCTGTTCACATCTAAACTTGCATCTGCATCCAAATCTACAACTTGTTGAATCGTAACAGGTTCATAATTTAATCCACTTTCAAAACCAAAGATATTGTTGCCACGATTTGTGTATTTATTTTCACCAAGTTTGTTGCCATATGCAATAACGTCATCCACCTTGCCATCAACTGCAACCATATAAACTTGTGAATTTGTTGTTTTATCGCTAAAAGGATATTGTGCTTCAACTGAAAGATAATTTTTGATTTGCAATGTGTGTTCGTATGTATAAGATACACCATCCATATATTCAATATGATAACGGATTGTTATATATTGGCTATCACCATTTATTGCACCAATAGGTGTAACAAACTTTGTGTTTGAAGCACTTGCGCCTGACAAAGTGTAGCCGACACCTTTGATTGTTTCACCTATTGTGAAGCAGTCATAATACTCTTCGCCATTAAGTAAAACTTTATCAATATAGATATTCTTTATCTTATCATTATTTAATACGCCTGTTGTTTCATCGTAGTTGAAATCAAATATGCTGTTTATAATATCAAATTGATTGTTTTGAGAATAAACTTCAGTGTTATTAGAATTAGATTTTGTTGTTGGAACATAAGGCAAGAGTGTGATTTCTGTTGAGTAAACATATTCTCTGCCTTCAAAGTTGAATGTGTAAGTTGCTGTAACAATTGTATTTTTACTTATATTTTTAGTAACAACATTTTCAGCCAAAGTGTATTTCGAATCAATTGAAACACTAACACTTGCATTTGTTACTGTGTTATTGCCATCACCTGTGCTGTTCTTTTCTTTTAAAGAAACACCATTAGTTAAATTATCACGGTTTACCATGAAATTTGCATTTTTAATTTCAGCTAAATATTTATTTACAACGTCTATATCATGTGATTCACCAACTTTATTGCCATTATGCAACAAAGTTAAATTGCATTTAATTGCATTGTTAAGGTCTTTTATATAACCAACATTAACAACACCATTTGAAAGCACAACAAGTTGTGCACCATCACTAGATTTTTGAGCAGATTGTAAAGTAAAACCAGCATAATCTGTAAGTTCAACAAGGTCTTCACTATTGTAAATCAAATTTGTGATTTCACTGCCATAAACTTTATTAGATTTGTTAGTTGCACTATATTGTTGAATTGACAATAAATCACTCACACTATAATTTGTGTTTTCGCTTGTTAAGCTTTCTGCCTTCCAAGTTACAAAGTAATTTGGTTTAACAACAATATTTGAGAATGTTTCCAACAATTCATTGCTATTATCTAAAAATTCAACCAAATATGTGCCAGCAGCCAAAGCTAAAGTGCCATCGGTTATATTTTCTCCACCAAGATTGATTGTTCTATCATAAACACCATTACTATTTAATGCATAAATATTGCAACTTAAAGCTTGTGCTGTGTTGTTTGTAATTTGGAACAAAGCATTGGTCTTAAATTCTTCATTGCTATTAGTTCTATTTTCAAACAATTGAATAGTTGTGTTTGCATAAATGTCTGTCCAAGCCTTATTCATATCAATTTGACGGCTTGATTCAAATGTGATTTGCCAACTGATTGCATCTGCAAAAGTGTCCATTTTAACTGCAAGAGAGATAGTTAAACGTGTGTTTATGAATTTTAATCTATCAAATTTCCAATCTCCGTCAGCATCACGTGCAATGGTTAAAACATCTTCGCCTTCACCTTCGTTTACAACTGTCTTTAATTTATAACCTATTGTATTGTTAGTTTCATCACGTTGTGTAATAAGTTCCAAGTTTTCACTGCCTGAGAAATTAAAACCAAGCACATTGATATTTAACAAACCTGGCAAGTATGTGGTTAACTTAGCATCGTTTTCACTTGTCGTAACAAAGCCATAGCCTACGCCTTTTACTGCCTCAGGATTTCCATAGTTAAGTTTATAAGTCGTTTCGTCCTTAACTGTTACACTTGAAATGTCATCGTTATATGTAAAGTAACTTGCTAAATTTTTATCTGTTGGTGCTGATACAACAACTGATAAAACTCGGCTGATATCACCATATGTTGAAACCACCAAATCATAATTCCCAACTGGTAATGATGCTAAATCTGTAACATAACCTATGCCAGCAATAGAATAAAGAATTTCGTTATTATCGCCGCGTGTATCTCTATAATCAGGGCTAACATAGAAGCTTGGAACATCGGTCAACTCAACATTGTTTGAGTTAAGTGTGAATTGGTCTTGTTCATAAGCATAAATTAAACTTCCGTTTGCTTTATTGTTTAATGTGTAAGAATATGTGTAGCCTTGTGCGGAAGTGTCGCAGCCAATTTGAATATTCATAACTGCATTGCCAAGTTCAACACTGTTGATTGTTCTTGTTTCTTGGCCATCTTCATCTTGTCCTGCTGTAACAAATGCCAAAGTGATATTGTTTGGTTTATCAGTTACAACATAAATCAAATTTGAGTCTACGCACACTTCGCCATAAACAAATCTAAGTTTGTATGTACGTGGATTTGTTAAAGCTGCTGAATTTGCATTTTCATTGATACTGAATGTGATAACTATTGTTGGATTGCTATCTTCATCAGCATCATTTAAAACTGCATCCACAATGTTTACCATGCTGTCGCTTTCAACAATATTATCATTATTATCAAGCACCAAAACGCTTAAATATTGTTTAAAACTTTCAATGTTGTCTACGTTTGCGTAGTACAAATTTTTAAGCATGTTTTTAACATTAGTTGATAAGGTTACTGTATAATCAAAACCTGCAACAAGGTTAATCCTTTTATTTGCTTCTGTAACCAAATCGTTGCGTGAATCGTTTTTAAATGTTTCAAATTTAATATCATCAGGAATTTCATATTTGATATTGATAACAGCCATTTTGCTATCACTAACAAATCTTTCGCCCTTATCGCCATTTAAAACAATATCAGGTTGATTTTCATTATCTTCTTTACCAATTGTGTAATTTGTGTCTTCATCATATGTAAATATCTTAACAAGTTGGTTTGTTTCAGTATTAAATGTTGTTTGTGTGAAAATGCTGTTGATATATTGTTCAGTGGCATCACCTGTTTCGTCTGTAAAATTTGTTTCGTATGAGTTTTTAAGTTGCAACAAATATAATTTTGTACTCACATTTTTCGCACCATCTTTTGCTTTAACGCGATTAATAAACTTACCTGCTTCAAAATAGCCAACAAGCACATATTGTTTTGCTTCACCATTAATATCTTTTGTGTAAACAATATTTGGCAAAACTTCAATATCATATTCACCTGTCTCAGTCTTTGGTGTTACAAACACACAAGCACGATAACTGCCTGAATTAACTGCCACTAAATTCTCAAAATCCAACCATTCAGGATTTGCTGTGTAATTTCCAATACGGTCTTTCACATAGTTGATTGTTAATGTGCGTTCTTGCAATTCATCAACATAAGCAAAATCCAAATCATTTTCAACAACGCTAACATCAATTGATGTGAAATAATATTCACCAGTGTTGTTCACAACCATAACGCCAATCACAAGTTGCAAGCCATCATCAAGATTAGGCAAACTTTTAACTGATATGTTAAATGAGCGATTTTCGCCCCTTGTATCAGCGATATGCGCGGCTGTATAATCAAACTCTTGTTCAGTTGCCAAGCGGTAAGCTTGTCTTGTTGCATCGTAAACAAAGAAGTCGATAAATGTGTTGCCAACTTTTGAGTTCAAATTCAACACATCAACATTGCCAGAGCTAAAATCACTTGCTAAGTAACTTTTGAACCACACGGTGTTGATATCTACAATTGCATCGGTTTGTGGATCTTTCAACAAATTGATTGTTCTCAAATCAAAATCAGCTTCGTCAAAACGCAAATATGTGCGTGTGCCAGCACCAATCATATAAAGGCGCAAATTTTTAAAACCATCACTGTTTGAGTTCATAATCAAATTATTGTTAGTTTCAAACAAACTTAAATCTATGTTGGCTGTTTCACTGCCAATGCTTGTTATTTTTGTGCTTTTTACAACAACATTAAATCTGCTCCAAACCATTTCTGTCATGCGGTCAAGGTTAGAGATATCATCAGTTGCACCTTCAATTGATGCCAAATAACGTTCACGTGCTGCGTAAGTAGCAAAAACCGCAACTCTAAATTGATATGTTTGTCCAGCAAGGTCGGTTGTATCTGCCTTAAAATAAAGCATGTCTTCTTCTTGATTATAGGTAAGGAATGGATAATCTTGCAAATTGTTCTTATCAATGTATGCCCAGTCAGTCATAACACCTGGTTTGAAATAATAGTATTCCACAATTTTTCCACTGTAATTTTCTTTACTGATTGGATTAAGGGCATAAATAGGTGAAGAAACCGCATCAAAAGCCAAACCTTCTTCAAGACCAACAGTGTATTGTCTGCCAGCTTTATTATTTTCCATAAAGTTTTCCACACTGTTTGGCTGCATTTGACTTTCGTTCAATGCTATGCTTTTAACCATGCGGTCAACCCAAATTGTCAAACCATTGTTACCAGTGCTTGTCATCATACGTTCATCTTCAGCTTTCAAGGACACCTTGCCGTATGTTGTTCCAGTCAACTTTTCATTTTCAATTTGTTTCAATCTAAAATATGTTCTTTCATTACACTTGATTTTGTATTTTCCGTTCACTTTATCAATGGTTGAAGTATCACCATTTTCATCACAAAGTTGAATTAAGTTTGCACCACTTGTGATTGTAAGCAAACAATCCTTTTTAGTTACTTCTTGTTCTTTACCGCTTTCACCAACCAGTGTGAAATAATAAATGCCATTTTCACCACTACTAAGTTTTAGCGTTGAATCATATTCACCATTGTCTACAATAGTCATTTCAGGCTCAGCAAAAACAAGTTGTTTTGGATAAACAACAGGAGTTTTAAATTTGCCCATAATTGCAAGCACGCCAACAATACCGCCAGCAAGGCCAAGCACACTTGCCAAAACAATGCCAATAACTTTGAAAATTCTTTTTGCCATTTTCCCCTACCTAAATGCTTAAAATTATTATTTACAACCTTAGCAAAATTACAACACAATTTGCCAGTTTCCCCAAACTTTCGCCAAATGTAAAATCGCCACAAAATTGCCAAATAATTTAAAATATTACAAAAATATTATATATTTTTAAAAGCCAACTGTCAAACAAAACCTATTGCAAATTGATAATATTAATAAACAAAAAATCTAAATTAAAATTATTTTTTATAGCCCCCTTTGTGCGAAAATTAATTAATAAAATTTCAACAGCCAATTAAATACTCAATTTTAATTTATTTTTGCGAATTTATTTTTTAGCAAAGCAAAAAAATTCAATAAAGTGCCTAAAATTAAGGCAACAAAAAATATTTCAGCAATAAACAAAAAACAAATAAAATAATTAAAAATTTGCAAAAAATTTAATAAAAATTAAAAAAATACGTAAATTTTACGCATTTTTCACTATTTTTTATTATTTTAATTTTATTTTTCACTTTTATTTTTTACAAATTAAATTTAAAAATTTCAAAAATAATTTTAACACAATATTTTATTGCAATATTATACTAAATAAATTTTCATTTTTTAAAAATTATTATTTTTTTTAATTGCAAAATTTCTTAACTATTATTTGCTGCCAGTTTGTTAAAAATATTTACAAAATTTGGCACACTTATTTGTTCTGGTCTAACGGTTAAAGGATAGCCATATTTCACCAAAACTTTTTCAAGTTCAGCCTTATCATAAAAGTTTTTAAGATTATTGATAAATGTTTTTCTTCTCATCGCAAATGATTGATGCACAAGATTTTTAAACCCGTCAAACGAAGAAATTTGATACTTTTGGTGTGGCACAAGCAAACATAAAGCACTGTCAATTTTAGGGCTTGGTGTAAAGCATTCTTTTTTAACAATACGTGGTATACTCACATCAAATATTGATTGCAGAACAACACTTGTGATTCCATATTCTTTTGAGTTTGGCTCGGCACAAAACCTTTCAGCAACTTCTTTTTGAATAAGCACCAAAATACTTTTAAATTTTTCAATATGTTCCACCAGCCTAAATATAATAGGTGTTGTTATATAGTATGGAATATTTGCAACAACACGTGCATTATCAGCATCAAAATTGTTCAAATCGTAATCCATAAAATCGCCAAAAACAATTTTTAAATTTGGATTTTCAGCCTGAACATTATTCAATATTGGTTGCAAACTTTTATCAATTTCAAAAGCTACAACATTTTTAGCAACCTTGCAAAGTTGATTTGTTAATGTTCCAGCACCAGCACCAATTTCAAGCACGGTATCTTCTGCTCCAACCAAACCATCTTTAACAATAGCTTTAAGCAAATTTACATCAAACAAAAAGTTCTGTCCTAAACTTTTTTTGTAATTGATTTGTTGATTTTCCATATATTACCTTTTAAAAATTTTTATTTTTTATTGACAAATCTGCAGTTTTTTGTTATATTTTTGCTGTACAAAAGAAAATTTTTAACAAAAATACAAATGATAAGCAGGTCGGTTTATTGCCGACCTTTTTTTGTTTTCTATGTTAAAATCTTAAAAACAAACATTAAAAAACTTTAAATTTATATTCATATTTCAACAATTATTATATGGTTAGTCAACACACAAAGTCAAATAAAAGAAAACGATTTTCTTGCAAACGTAAGTTTAATCCATACTCACAATAAGGCATTTTATATTATATTTGAAACCAAAATCACCAACATACATGCTCCACATTACTCAACCGCACACAACAAAATATATTATAAGTACAACTAAATAAAATTGTTTAGTTTCACTTTATCAACAATAAACAACTTTTTATAATTTGTTGACATATTTAACTTGTTGTGTTAACATAAAATTGAGAAACGATATATAAGTTTGAGGAGTATTGTCAAAAACACAGACAGAGAGAGTTGCCACTGGTTGAGAGCAACTTATGAAAGTTTTGGCAAGAAGGTAGCAAACAAGTTCAAGCGAAGAAGAATAGTAGACCGCTTGCGCCGTGAAAAATGCGTCAGTTGATAATAAGGAGCAATTTGTTCCGTTAATTTAATCATATTTAAAATTGCACATATTTGCATTTCAATTAAACTTTTTAGATTTAAATTAACAACATTTGCTTGAAGTAAGGTGGTACCACGATAATTTCGTCCTTGCATTGTGCAGGGTTTTTTTATTTAACAAACTAAAACCAAATATATGATTTGCGTTTATAGTGTTTATTAAACAAAATAAACCAAGCAATTTAATTTAAAATTTAACAACAATTTTAAAGGAGAAATTATGTTAGAAAACAAATACAATGCCATTGAAACTGAAAAAAAGTGGCAAAATTATTGGCAACAAAATGGTATTTATAAATTTGATAAAGATAGCCACAAGCCAACTTATTCAATAGACACACCGCCACCAACAGTTAGTGGTGAGTTGCACATTGGCCATATTTCAGGTTTTACACAAGCAGATATGATTGCCCGCTTCAACCGTATGCAAGGCAAAAATCTTTTTTATCCATTAGGTTTTGATAACAATGGTTTACCAACCGAACTTTTGGTTGAAAAGAAAAAGAATATTCGTGCACACACCCTTCCCCGTGAAGAGTTTACACAGATTGCACTTGACTTGGTTAAAGATTACAACCAAGCATATCGCGACATGATGGTTCGTGCAGGCATGAGTTGTGATTTAAGTTTAGGTTACAACACTATTGACCAACACAGCCAAAAAACAAGTCAAAAATCATTTATTGATTTGGCACGCCGTGGCATCGCTTATCGTGAAGATAAACCAAGCCCTTGGTGTTGCAAATGTCGCACTAGTGTTGCAGCCGCAGAATTGGAAGATAAAGAATTTGACAGCTTGTTCAATTATCTCAACTTCCGTTTAGCAGACGGCAGTGGCACAATCCCTATCGCAACCACACGTCCTGAATTTTTACCAGCTTGCGGTGCTATATTTGTTAACCCTGAAGACGATAGATATAAACACCTTATTGGCAAAATGGTTAAAGTTCCTTTGTTTGAAGAAACTGAAGTGCCAGTTTTGGCAGACAGCAAAGTTGGTATTGACAAAGGCACAGGCATTGTTATGTGCTGCACTTTCGGCGATCAAACTGACGTTGAATGGTGGAAACAATATCACCTTCCACTTAAACAAGCCATTGACGAAGGCGGCTACATGACTGAAATCGCTGGCAAATACGCTGGCCTTAAATCTGGTGAAGCACGCAAAGCAATGTTAGAAGACCTTAAAGAGCAAGGATATTTGTATAAACAAGATCCTATTACTCACTCTGTTAAAGTGCATGAAAGGTGCGAACAACCTATTGAATTTTTATCTAAAAAACAATGGTTCATCCGTACTTCTACCCCTGAACTTAAAGCAAAATGGGCTGAACTTGGCAATCAAATTGAGTGGCGCCCAGAAGGTATGAAAACAAGATACATGGCTTGGGTTAGCAACTTAAATCAAGACTGGTCTATTAGCCGTCAAAGATATTTTGGCGTTCCGTTCCCTGTTTGGTATTGTAAAAAATGTGGAAAACCAACCTTTGCAAACATTGAAGATTTACCAGTTAATCCATTAACCAGCCAACCAAAATGCGCTTGTGAGTGCGGTTCAACTGAATTCACGCCAGAAATTGACGTTATGGACACTTGGGCAACAAGTTCAGTAACTCCACAAATCAACTGCAATTGGGCAGAAGATGAAAAAGGCTGTGCAGAAAAAATGCCTATGGACATGCGTTTCTGCGGTCGCGACATTATCACAACATGGTGTTTGCGTACAATAATCAAAGCATATTACCATCAAGGCTGCTTACCATGGAAAAAATTGATTGTCAATGGCTGGGTTATGGCAGACAAAGGCATTAAATTCAGTAAATCAAAATCTAACAGCAAAATGAATTTAAACGACATGCTCAACAATTACAGCGCAGACGTTGTTCGTTATTGGTGTGCAAACGGCGCTTATGGCCGTGATGTCATGTTCACCGATGAAGGATTAAAAGACGGTCTTAAACTTCAAAATAAAATTTGGAACGCTTCAAAATTTGTTTTGAGTTTCCTTTACGACTACACACCTAAAAAGCCTGAAACAATTTTGTCAATGGACAGATACATTATGCAAAAATTCAACCAAGCATATGAAAAAACTTGCGCTTTCTACCGTGATGTAGAAATGGGTTACGCAAAAGATGCTATTGAAAAATTCTTCTGGTCTTTCTGCGATAACTATATTGAAATTGCAAAAAATCGCTTATATAAACCTGAAATTTATGGCGAAAAGGCAAAAGAAAGTGCACAATGGGCTTGCTACAATGTTTTACTTGGTATGCTTAAATTGCTTGCAATTACGATGCCGCATATAACTGAAGAAATTTACCAAGATTACTTCCGTCAATTTGAAAAAACTGAAAGCATTCACTTGTGTGTTCTTGCCCCACTTGATATTGAAGAAGAGGCAAACTTAACACAAAATGGTGATATGGTTGTTGATATTGTTTCAAAAGTTCGTCAATTTAAGAGTGAAAACAAATTGAGTTTAAAAACTGAAATCGAAGATGCAACAATCACAACTGAACAACCAGAATTTGTTGAAAGTTGCGCTGTGGACATCAAAGCAGTTTGTTCTATCCGTGATTTAAAAATCAAGAAAGGTGAATTTAATGTTGAGATTGGCAAAATTATTGAAAAACAAAATTAATTTATGTATTATTTTATAAATATACATTACATTATAAAATCACACTGTTAAGATAAGGAGAAGTTTATGAATTTCTTTAAACAAGGCAATCCATCTGGTTTATTTTCATGGCAACACTTATTAATTTGTGCCATAGCGTGGGCAGTTTTACTGTTCTTTGCCATTTTCTTTGGCGTAAAGGATAGAAAAAAGGGCAAAGATGCACTTTACAAAAACAAATTTTTGCTTATTGTAACTATACTTATGTGGGCTGGTGAACTTTCCAAATACATTGTTATTATAACCACAAGAGGTTGGGGCGATATGCGCCAAATTTTGCCTTTCTTCTTGTGCAATTTGCAGCTTTACACGCTTCCATTATTACTTGTTTCAAAAGGTAACTTTAAAAAAGCAATGGCAGATTTAACATTTGCTTTTGGCCTGATTGGTGCAGTTGGTGGAACATTTATTTGCACAGAATTTATGTATAATTATGCGTTCAGTTTTTACCCTTTAAGCAGTGTGTTTACACACACAATGGCGGGTATGGCAAGTTTGTATATTGGCGTTGCAAATCTCTTCACTTTGAATAAAGATACCATAAAATGGACTGTTCCAATTATGTTTGCTTACAGCGGTATTGCTTGGATTGTTGCCTTAATTACAAAATTCAATTATATGTTCTTATTGTTTAGCGATGGCACACCTTTTGAAATTTTATATCAGTTATTTAACGGGAACAGAATTTTATATCCATTATCTGTGATTATTTTGCAAATATGCGTTCTACTTTTATTCTATCTTGTTGCCTTTATTGTTAGAAAATGCATTGCAAAAAGAAAGAATAAAAACACCCCTTCAAAAGAGCAATCAACAAATCAATAAAACGAATTTTAACAGTTAAATTAACAAATTTTAATTAAAATATTAAAAAAATGCAGAAAACTTCTGCATTTTTTTGTAGGGAAAAATATTTTTTACAGATTTTTTAACTTCTGTTTATCAATTCTAGCCATTGTTATATAAAATTTCACGCTTTAAACTATCACTATAATACATAATACGCTTTTTATCTTGGCAATGACTCGTGCTCAATTTTAGATTTATCAGCAACTACAACACATTCAGTTGTAAGCAAGGTTGAAGCAACACTGCTGGCACACTGCAAAGCAGTTCTTGTTACTTTAAAAGGATCAATCACACCCTTTTCAAACATATCGCAAAAAACATCTTCAAGTGCATCATAACCATAATTTGGATTGCCATTTTTAAGCACTTCCTGAACAATCACACCATCATCAACACCCGCATTTTTTGCAATTTGTCTTAATGGAGCTTCTAACGCAGAACAAATTATTAATGCACCTAACTTTTCATCTCCAGATAAAGTTTCAACAAAACTTTTCAAAGCTTTTTGAGTATGCAACAATGCCGCACCACCGCCAACAACTATACCTTGCTCAATAGCGGCTTGCGTAGCATTAAGCGCGTCTTCTATTCTCAATTTCTTTTCTCGCATTTCAACTTCAGTTGTTGCGCCAACTTTAATGCGTGCCACACCGCCATTCAAACAAGAAATTCGTCCTTGCACGACTTCCTTATCAAAGTCGGTATCACATTCATTAAAAGAATTTTTCAATTCTTCCACGCGCTTTTTCACCAACTCTTTATCACCTAATGCACCAATAATTGTTGTTTGGTCTTTATCTGCTTTAACCTTTTCACATCTGCCAAGGTCTGCCAAAGTTACATCTTCAAAATTATTGTAGATATCACTAGAAATATATTTTGCACCTGTCAACATTGCCAAATCATCCAAAACTTTTTTGCGTCTATCACCAAAATACGGTGTTTTAACAGCCAAGCAGGTGAAAATTTTACGCATATTATTCACTACCAAAGTGGTTAACGCATCACCTTCAACATCTTCTGCAATTATAAACAAGTTTCCGTTTTCTTTTGCCACCTGTTCAATAATTGGCAATATTTCAGCAATGTGCGAAATTTTACGGTCAGTGATTAATATGTAAGGATTATTTAACTCTGCAATCATCTTTTCTTGGTCTACACACATATATGGACTGATATAACCACGATTTATACGAGCTCCTTCTGCCACATTTAATGAACTAACCATTCCATTGCCTTCTTCAATGGTTATAACCCCGTCTAAGCCAACCTCTTCAAAGGCCTTCGCAATCAGCGCACCAGTTGCTTTATCACCTGACGAAATGCTTGCAACTTGTTTGATTGAATTATTGTCTTTAACTGGCTTAACCTGTTTAGACATTTCTTCTACAACAAAAGTTGTTGCCTTTTTTATGCCTTCTCTAAGCAATATTGGATTTGCACCAGTGTTAAAACATTTTAATCCTTCACTAAAAATTTTTTCAGCCAAAATTGTTGCAGTTGTTGTACCATCACCAGCAATATCATTTGTCTTTGTGCATGCTCCACGTAAGATTGCCGCTCCTGCATTTTCAACCTCATCTTCCAACTCTATCTGCTTTGCAATAGTAACTCCGTCATTTGTTATGATAGGATTCATATAAATGTTATCAATAACAACATTTCTACCCTTTGGACCTAATGTTATTTTTACCGCGCCAGCAAGTTTTTCAACACCTTGTAAAAGTTTTTTACGCGCTGAATCATTTGTTTCAATTATCCTAATCATCAATCACTCCTATCACATCAATTTGACGCATAATTATATAAGTTTTTCCTTCCACTTTTATTTCTGCACCAGCATATTTATTGAAAAAAACTTTATCACCATTTTTCAGTTTCATTTCAATTTTTTCGCCATCAAAATTTGTGCCATCAGCAACCGCCACAACCACGCCTTTTTCTTGCCTAACTTTTGCAGTGTCTGGCAATACTAAACCCGTATTTGTGTTTGTTTGTTCATCATCTGGCAAAACAACCACCCTATCAAATAATGGACGTATCTTCATTTGTTTCCTCCTGCCAGCATTATAACCCTTGATGTCGGTTTAAAAACCAAAAGCTGCCAGATATAAAAATATTTTTGTAAAAAAATCACATAAGAATTTCAAATTGAATAAAAAAAGTAAAATAATAAACAATCGATAAAATTTAATAAAAAATATATAAATTATTTAAAAAACAACTCTTAATTAAGCAATTTTTTAACATTTTTAATTATTTTTAGAAAAAATTATTTAATTTTTTGATATTTAATTTTTAAATAAATTTAATCTTATTTTTTTCAATTCCAACTTTAATAAAGATTATGTTTCTACAACAGTAAAAACAAACCCATGTAAACATATCAAAATGCAAATTCTATGAAGAAGAAAAAAACAAAAATGATAAACTAATCCAGCAAACATTTTGAACTCATACCAACAAAAATTTAGGCATAAAATAAATATGCAAGATTATATTTTTGATTATAATGAATATAAAAAACGAACAAAAAAGCCAATCAAAATCAATTTCAGTTTGACAATATTTTTTGTTATAATTCTGCTTGGATTGTGCGTGTTTTTGAACCAAACAAAAACAAGTTATATTGAATACAATTTTGTTGATGTAGGACAATTTTCAAACTATTCACAGGCAAGCAAATTTGCACAAAATTTATCATCACAAAACGGAGCTGGATTTATATATTTTGATGATTGTTATCATGTTTTTGCTGGATTTTACACAAGCAAAACGGATGCTGAAAAAGTGGCAAAAAATATTGTTGAATTTTATCCAAATGCAACAGCAACAACAATTTCGGCAAATAAATTTAAAACAAAAAGTAACCTTAAAAAGGCACAAAATATTGCTATAAAAAATCAAATCAACACAAATGAAAATATCATTGAATCCATTTCTAATTTATCAATTGAACTTGATTTAAACAATATTACAACAACAGCTTTTAATTTAAAAATCACACAAATTGTTGACGAATTTTCTTCAACTTTTAAAGTTCTTAACTCTTGCCTTTTTAATGACAAAACAAAACGATTTGACCTAAGCAAATATCTTACCGAGATTAAAAATAGTTTAACGAATATTCAATCAGCATCGGCACAAGAACTACCACAAAAAGTAAAATATGAATTGATAAATATTGTTGTTAATAACATAAGATTTTTAAATGCATTAGTTTAAACAATTTTGCTTTTTAACAAACATAAATTTAACAATTGATTTAGCAAAAATTCTATTACTCTTTTGTATAGTGATATAAGCAGAATTTATAGTTTAACACTTTTGATAACTAAGCCATAAACAAAAAAATGTTTTAATTTATTAGCACTTACTCGTTTTCTTTAAAGTCATCTAAAAGCTTTTGCTGTTCAATTTTCGCCTTATCAACAATCTTTTGTTTTTTATCATTCTTGATTTGAATAATAAGTTCCGCCAACTGCCAAATGCCTAAACCGATTAAAAACACTGCAAAAAACTTTTTTAAAAGTCTGCTTGAAATGTTATTTGCAAGCCATGCTCCACCTAAACTGAACAACACGCCAAGCACTGGCAACAGCCAGGTTTTTTTAAATGCGATTAAATGATGTTTTGCATGTATAAAAATTGCAACCAACGACATCGGCAAAAAAGCAATCAAATTAATGCCCTGTGCATCAATTTGGCTAAATCTTAAAAATATTGTTAAGATAGGAATGATTAATGTGCCGCCACCCATGCCCATGCCAGCAACAATACCACCAATCACACCAGCAATAATACTCCAAACAATCATAGCATCACCTAAACAACATTGTTACACCGCCCAACAACATAAAGAACACAAAAATACCCTTTATCACTTTGTTGTTGAGTTTATTTAACAATGTTGCTCCTAGAACTCCACCACCAACTATACCCGCCATCACTGGCCATCCTGTTGCAAAATTGATTGAGTTGTAACAAAAATAAATAACTGCACTTGCCACACTCAATGGCAAAATAACAAACAGTGCGGTTGCCTGCGCTTCCTTTTGACTTAAACCAAACAATTTGGTTAATACTGGAACAACAACCATACCACCGCCACCACCAAAAAAGCCATTGATAGCACCTATCAACGCACCAAACAAAATAATGGTGATTTTTTTTGGTTTTTTCATTGTCTTATTGTTTGCAATATACTGATTTTTATTTGCATTTTTTTGCGCTTTGTATTATAATACAAAAGACTATATGGTTGAAAATATATTCAGCCAAACTGACCAAATTAAAGCTTGAAATTTTAATTAACGAAATTAATTTAGGTCAGGCAACAAAATATATGTTTATTATATTTGTTTTTAGCAATAATTCTTTAAAGAGGTTACGATGAAATCAAAAAATAATGTGCTTAGAAAATTTTTATCTGTGTTTGCTGTATTTGTTTTAGCAATACTAGCAAGCTTCACAATGTTTACATTTAAGTTTAAGCCAAGCAGTTATGCGGTAAGTGTTGACAATTCAAACTTTGCAGATGGTATGACTGATAATACGTCCACACCATCAAGTCCAAGTTCTTACACTTTTGTTGACAGCAACTTCAATTCAGTAAAATACAATCCACAATCAACAAACGCTGACCAACCAAAGATTAATGCTGGTGTTGTAAACATTGAAGACGAAGGCTACACAAAAACATCGTCAACACAAGACGACTATGCTTTAATGATTAGCAGCAAAAAAGGTGAAAGTTCATACACTGTTAAATATGGTTACACATCAACAGAATTTACACTTGATGCTGGCAGTTATTATAAAATTGCTGTTGATATTTATGCTGACACAACAAACAACCTTGCAAGTATTTATTTGGTTGACGAAAACAGCAAGGCATATGCAAGTTATGAACATATTGGTGCAGCCAACACTTGGACAACCTACATGTTCCTTGTTAAAACAAACGATTTAGCAAGCCAAAAACTTAAACTTGCACTTTTCTTAGATGGTAATGGCACAGTTTTATTTGATAGTGTAAGGGTTAACGAACTTACAGCTCAACAATTAAATGACCACCAAACAACCTATGCAACAACAAGCAAATACATCGCGCCAACAAACGATAATATTGTTGAAACAAAATCATTCACAAAAACAAATTTAAATAGCGTATTTGCAAATGTTGATGCTTCACGTGAAATTGTTGACGATAGTGATGGATACTTTGACACTGCATTTAAAATCACAAATTCAAAAAGCACATATTCACAATACACAACAGCTGACGATTTCTTTACATTTGAACAAAACAGAGTTTATCGCGTTACATTCAATGTGAAAACAACCAACCTTTCAGGTAAAGTAAATTTAAGGCTTGTTCAAACAAACTTAACTAAAGATGAAGATGGCAATGATGTTTACGACACAAGCAACGACCATACATTAACAATTTCAAGCAACACATCATCAAGCATCACAAATAATTATAGTAAATACTCATTCTACATCAACTCTCACCCACTTAAAACAACCACATTCAAACTTGTTGTAAGCTTCGGCAGCGATACAGAGGCAGCATCTGGTGATGTTTACCTTACTGGTGCAATCGTTAGCAGTGCAAATTATTCTCATTTTAATGAAGTTTCAACTGGCTCAACCGCACAAAAAATCAATTTAGCAAGCAAAGTTATTGATTTAGATAGCGACACAAAAGCCTTGATGCTTTCAAACGGCAATTTCAACACTGTTAAAACAACTGATTATACAAAAACCTACCCTGTTACACCTGATTCTTGGACAGTAACACAAGGCACAAATCAACAACTTTACGGCGTTGTCAACACAAAAGATGACGAATTTGAAAAGTTTGTAAATAACAATACATTCACTGGTGTTGCAACAAACCCAAGCAATAACAATGTTAGCAATAATGTGCTTATGATGTATAACAGCACAACTGATACACTTGCTTATACTAGTGCATTAGACAAAGCATTAGACGCAAAAACTTATCACAGATTTAGTATAAATGTTCTTACTCAACATTCTTCATTAAACGTTTACCTTGTGGCTAAAATTGGTGAAGAAGAAGTTATTCTCTCAAGCATTAAAAATGTTGTAACTGATGGTGCTTGGCACAATGTTGACCTTTATGTTTATACAGGTATTCACACATTAAACGTTGGCGTTAAAGTTGAAATGAAATCAACAGGTTACGGCTTTGCCTACCTTGATGACGCGACATTCGATTTTGCTTTAAGAGATGGCGGCGTTATGCTTGTTCAACCAACTGAAGAACAATTCAACAACACAACCGCAGTTAATTATGGCGTAAATCACATCGCAAAAACTGACTTATCAAATTTACTTGAAACTGATTCAAGTGAAAGATATGCTACCCCAACACACTTTATCATCCCTGAAGACGAAAATGTTGATTGCGGTATTATTGATTTAACAAATGAAGCTGATGTTAAATATATTTTAGATAACTTAACACAAAATTATCAAAACTTTATTGGCTTAGACAACAAAAACATTTTAGCTATTCACGCTAAAAATTATGTAACAAAAACTTATGTAACAAATATTGCTTATCGTTTTGAAGCAAACAAATATTATGTTGTATCAGTTAAAGTTTACACTCAACATTTACAAAGTGAAAACGAAAAATTTGGCTTAGGCTTAGCCATTGAAAACTTTGAAGATTCATTCAAAAATATCAACACTGAAACCGAAGCAGAAAATGGTTGGAAAACATATAAATTCTATATCAACCCAACTGATGCAACAACATCAACCTTACAAATTTTGTTTGGTAACAACTCAACAACTTTAAAAGGTGATGCATTTATTGGTGATATCAAAATTGAAGAAGTTGAATCAACTGATTTTATCACAAAATCAACTAACAATGCTTTACTTCTTACTACTCCAAAAACAAATGACGACAGCACTGATGATAACACTAAAACTGACGACACAACAAAATCAAACAACACAGCATGGATTATTGCAATTCCAACCATCTTAACAGGTTTGGCTATTATCTTAGCAGTTGTTGGTGTAACAATGCGTAAAGTTAAATTCAAAAAGCGCGTTAAGAAAACTAAAAACGCTTATGACCGTAACTCAAAACAATCACAACAAATCTATATGCGTAAAGCCACAACAATGCGTGAAGAACGTTTGCGTGAATTAAACAAACAACTTGATACATTGCAAGCTGAACGTGCTCAATATGAAGAACAATACAAGAAAGATTTGTCTACATTGCGTCAACTTAAAATCAAACGTGCCCCAGCAAATGAAATTTCAAAACTTGATAAAGATATGAAATTAAATCAAAGGCATTCTTCACAAATTGGCTCAAGCATAAGAAATATTGAACTTGAAATTGAATACACAAATTCAAATGAATTTATTCAACAAGCCGTTAAAAAACTTTCAAGTGCAAGGCAAGATGAGGACCAAGAATAAGCTGATTTATCTTAAAAATAGACCTATTTATTTCGTCAAACTCAAAAATGTGGTTTATTGTATTAACAAAAAAGAAGCATAAAATTTGCTTCTTTTTTTATTCGTCGCCTTTCATTGCTATTTAATTTTAAGACACTGACCAATAAAAAGTTTGTCAGTTTTCAAGTTGTTATCTGCCATAATTTTTTCAACGCTTGTGCTATATTTGTTTGCAATCTCAATTAACGTTTCTATCGGTTTCACGTAATGCACAGTAAAATCATTAGTACAAACCTCCACCCATTCACCTGCATAATATTTAAGATTGTTATTATTGCGTGTTATACCTTGTTTGCACGTGTTTAGTGCGCTGCAAAGTGAGTTTTCGGTTTCTGCCTGATTTATTCTATAAAAAAAGTTTTGTGCCTGTTTTACTTCCATATTTAATTATATTCTTGTTTTGCAGATTATGCGCACAATAAAGTTTATCACATTATTTAAGCAGTTTAAAAGCATACATGGTTTAACAAAGTTATATATTAAATTAGGACAAACATTATCAGCAAAATTTATTTATTTGTTGCAACATATCAAATAATTTGAGATTAAAAATAGCAATTCAAGTTGTTTGCAACAATATCATAAATCGTTGATTATTCCAAAATTTTAATTGTTTGTTAAAAGGACATCATGAAATCAATTTTTAAAGCTGTGGCTGTTGTAACAATATTTTCAGTCGTAACTAGAACGTTAGGATTTTTCTTTCGCATATTTTTATCACGCAAACTTGGCGCAGAGGGTTTAGGCCTGTTCCAAATGGCAAGCAATGTTATGGGCATATTTATGACTCTTATAGCCAGCGGTTTGCCACTTACAACTGCCAAAATGGTTACTAAATATGAAGTATTTAATGACTTAAAAAAACGCAACAAAGTGGTAACTTCCAGCCTGATAATCGCTCTTGGTGTGGCCATTGCCAGTTCTGTGCTTGTTTTATGTTTAAAAAGTGTTTGGGGAATTGTTTTAACAGATAGCCGTGCCGTTGAATTGCTCATTATTATGGTGCCAAGCATTATTTTCAGCAGCGTATATGCTATTTTTCGTGGTGCTTTGTGGGGACAAAGCGATTATTTCAATTGCGGCTTAACTGAACTTATAGAACAAATTATACGCTTTATTCTCACATTTATTATGTTGCTAAATGTCAGCGACATGTTTGTATCGTCCAAATACTCTGCCATTGCTTTTAATATAACCTGCCTTATCTCTGCCCTTATAACAATGTTCGTTTACCTTAAACGTGGCAAATTATGCTTTGGCAAAGGTGAATATCGCAACATATTTAAGAGCGCCTTACCAATCACTTGTGTAAGGCTTGCAAATTCACTTGTCCAACCTTTAACAACTCTTATCATTCCAACAATGCTTATTCTTTCTGGCTATACTCAAACTGAGGCCATTTCAAGTTTTGGTGTAGTAATGGGCATGACCTTTCCTATGCTTTATGTGCCTATGGCGGTTATCGGCAGCATTAGTATGGTGCTTATTCCATCAATCAGCAGCATGTTAACCAAAAATCAACACGATTTAATTTGTCAAAACATAACAAAAACAATTGAAGTTTCAATATTTATAAGTATGCTGTTTATTCCACTTTATCTTTCAGTTGGAGATATGATTGGCGTTATTTTATACAATAACACAATGTCTGGTGCAATGCTTCAACTTTCCGCTTTGTGCGTGCTGCCAATCACTCTTTGCAACTTAACAGGAAGCATTTTAAATGCACTTAATTTAGAAGTTAAATCGTTTGTAAACTATCTTATAGGCTCAGCTGTACTGTTCGCTGTGTTACTTGGCACAACATGGTTAATTGGCATAAATTCAGTGGTTTTAGCGCATTTTTTATCAATGTCCACTATAAGCCTGTTAAATTTAAGAATGATAAAGAAAGCTGTGCCAAACTTCAAATTTGGTCTATTTAAAACTATTGGCAAATACCTTGCCATAATCATTCCTTCAAGTCTGTTAGGGCATTTTGTAGGCAGCATTTGTATTAAGGTTTTGCCAACATTTATCTCTTGTGTGATTGGCGGTGGTATAAGCATGATTTCAACACTGATTATTTGCAGCATATTTAATGTTTATGATATTAAATCATTGCTTGAAATTATTAAATCACGTAAAAAAGCAAAGGCGTAAGTATAAAAACAAGCGCTTAATCGTTTAAAAAAAAAACTGTTGGCAAAAATTTAAATATGCTAACAGTTTTTTTAAGAGTTTTAATCATTTATATCGTGGTTTTGTTATTTCTACGTCTTATGGGCAAACGTCAAATTGGCGAAATGCAGCCATATGAGGTGGTTATAACACTCATTATTGCAGACCTTGCCACTATACCCATGAGCGATACAAACGTGCCTTTATTGCATGGTATTTTGCCTTTGGCTATACTTGTGCTTATACACTATGCTATCACCTTTTTAACGCGCAAAAGCGTGGCAATTCGCAGGCTTATGAGTGGCAAGCCAGTGGTTGTTATTTCCCCCGATGGCATCATGTATCAAGCACTTAAAGATTTAAACATGAACGTTGACGATTTGCTTGAAGCACTGCGCCAAGGCAACTATTATAGTTTTGACCAAGTGTTATACGCCATTGTGGAAACAAACGGCAAAATAAGCATCATTCCAACCAGTGCTTCCGCACCAGCAACAGCTGAGGACGTTGGCAAAAACAATCCACCCGCACAAATACCACACGTACTTGTTGCTGATGGCAAAATAATTAAAGATGAAATAAAATCAAGCAAAATCAATCAAAAACAACTTAATAAAATGCTTGAAAAATTGCAGTTAACCATAAAAAACTTGCTTGTTTTTACGCTTGACGATGATGGCAAAGTTTATTATCAAATCAAAGGCAAACAGGCACAAACAATTGAAGATATTAATCAGGAAGTGAAGCTATGAAACAATGGTTTTATATGTTCACCCTGCTTGTGCTTGTTACTGCTCTCTGCGTGTGGGACACAGTGCACACAAGCAAAACCTTTGAATATATGGAAAAAGAAAGCAAAGAGATATATCACACTGTCTTAACCACGGAATTATCAAACCAAGATTTACAAGATAAGATTTTCAACTTAAATGATTATTGGACAAAAAGTATGGACACCCTTGCCATATCAATCTCACGCAAAGACATGCAACCCGTGTCTGACTATTTGCAGTATTTATGCGCTGCAGTTATCAACAACTCAAAAGATGACGCAATAACCTACGCACGCATATTGAGTTACAATCTTGAAGGCTTAAATGAAATCACAGGTGTAAGCTTTGTGAACATCCTTTAACAAATTTTCACCAAATTTGCCAACAAAAAACCTACTAAATTAATGTAGTAGTTGAATTCCAATTGAGATAATCAAATTTATAACAATAAAAGACAAATATAATTTTACAAATAATTACCATTTAGCTGTAATAATTTTTCTATTTATTAAAATTTTGTTTTAATATTATAAAATATTTGTCCTATCATAATATCTAATTTTTTATGATCTTCTGTAACATGAGCAAATAATTCTTTACCCAAAATCTCTTTTTTTATTTTGTCATAATCTTTATTAAAAATGTCTAAATCTGTTGGCAAATCAAGAGCAAGAATAAAACGTGCAATTTTGTAATCATTTATTTCTTTGTTTGGATTATCTGTCAAAAAATCTAATAATGTTTCTTTTGTATCAGTTATAAAATATTTGATTCCTATGCTCTTTGCATTGTTTTGATAAGGGTTATAAGATTTAAATACATCAATTATTTTTATAACATGAATAGATTCCTTATATTTTTGTTGTCTTTCTTCTTCCTCTTTAATTTGTTTTTCTTTTGTTTGTCTTTCTATTTTATTTTGATATTTTTTAAAATAAAGTTCTTTCGATCTCTTAAGTACAAAATGATACAACGCCTCACAGTTCCTAACATATTGTGATTTACCAGTAACCATTATTCCCCTTGGCCTATTGTTCAATGTTCCAAATTTAACCTGCTTGGTATCATCATACTGATAATTATGTTTAAATTCTTTATATATATTATACATTTCATCGGTAGAAATGTGTTGATATAAATTCTTGTATTGATAATTATAAATACACGGAAAAGAACAAACTATTTTTTCGTTCTTTTTATTTACACATATATTATCTGATTCTTCAAAATTTGGTAATAAACATAATTGATTCTTATCATGAATATCTGGATATTTAATACATTTTTTAAAATTTTTAAATGATGACAAATGGTTTAAAAATTTCAGTTTATAATAAGGTCTAGTCATTATACCTGTTAGCTCTTTAATGAATTTAATCATTTTAACGTAGCTCTCCTCAATTGAGTATAAATTGTTAAATACTGGTTTTATTATAACATATTTTTTGTAATAATGTTTCAAAAAATGACTTAGATATCATTCAAAGTCATTTTTGTCAGTTTTGTAATTACCAGCGTTTAAAACCCATTTTTTAATTTGTGTTAGACAGCTTAAAGGCTTAATTAAATGTACAATTATTTTTTATTGCAATTCAGCCTTACTAGCTAAATCATTTTCCACCCATTCATCATATTTTGCTGTTTGAGATTTAAATGCTTTTTGGCTCATTGGAATAATGTTGATATTAATATTTCTATAATTAAAATGAACATATTCATATGATCTTAATGTTTTTCTATCAATCTTAACTTCAGCAATCTTTATATCATTGTTGTCTTGATGTAAGTAAAATTCTGTTGAGTTTTTCATATAAAACAACTTGTCAACTTTGATATTTTTTCCATTCTTATCTAAAAATTTAACAATCCTTAAAATCAAATCCTTAGGATCTTGAATATTAAAGAATATAAAGTTTGATTCGTCTAAACTAAGTTTGTTTTTATAAAACCAAGAATAGCAAAACTGATTGTCGTAATCATCATCTTTAACAGCAACACACTCATTACCATTTCTGTCATAAGGCAACACTGTATAAGACCTTTTTGAATTAATTCCAGCCATATATTGATTTGCTGCTTGTATCTCGCCATTTGGTTTTGAGAATTTGTTTTCTATAACAAAATATGAATTTGTTATATCGTTAATTAAATCTATTAAATTGTTATTTTTCATATTGATTTCCCTTTATTTTATAGCACAATTATAGCAGCAGAATAAAATTTGTCAATACAAAATTTTAAAACAATTTGTTATTTTAATTCGAAAAAATCCTCAAAAAATTAAAACATATGATTAAACCAATTTTAAGTTATCGTCCCAGTCCCAATAATCTTTTTTACCTTCCAAAAGAGAAGCAATATCAGCCTCACTAAACAATCTAAAATGGTTTAAATCACAGCCAATATTAAAACCAAAACTTTTATAAACACCCATTGCTCTATGGCTATGCCCAAACAACGTCAACAATTCATTATGGTGGTTTTTAGGTTTATGTGTTAAATAAAAATCTTGACCACAAATGTGCACAAATCCATTTTCTATAAAATCTTTAATTCCAGATTGTAAGCACACCTTTTTAAAATCTTCAAATTTGCCATTATAAAAGTTTTTAATAATTTTTTCTTCATTGTTGCCCATAACAAGAATAATGTCTGCCTTAATTCTTTTTACAAACCACAATTTATTAATAAAATAAGGGTCAGTCTTACTATGACAATCAAATAAATCACCAACAACATAAATGGTGTCGCCTTTCTTTGCTTGTTTGTTCCAAGTTTTAATTAAAAACTTTTCAAATTGTTTATCATTTTTAAATGGTCTGCCATCAGCCTTTGCTGAAGTGGCTTGCCCTAAATGTATATCACTTGTAAAAAAATACATACCAAATATTCTCCTACTAAAGTTAATATATCATATAAATTTCAAAATTCAAACAAATTTCACTTATTAACAATACTACATCTATAAATTAAATCACTACTTTATGTATTAAAACAAAAAAGAACCCGCATTAAGCGAGTTCTCATCAGGTTGATGGCAACGACTTATCTTCTCTGGCCGTCTCCGCGTCGCAATTGTCGCTTTTTCTCATTTGCAATCAAGTTGCAAATTTCGATTTTTGCTCCATTGTTCCTTATCCCTTCCACAAACAAGTTGTAGAGGGAACCCTTATTTATTTGGCTGTTCGACGACAAAGCATAAAAAAAGAACCCAGATTAACTGAGTTCTCATCAGGTTGATGGCAACGACTTATCTTCTCGGGCCGTCTCCAGCCAAATATTTTCAGCGCGTGAAAGCTTAACTTTTGTGTTCGGAATGGGAACAAGTGGAACCTTTCAACTATAATCACCATCATGGTTCATTGAACACAACCTTTCGGTTGCTTAGAACAATGACAACTGCATATTTCAGCAAGGCTCGCGCCCGCCGTTCTTCTGAACTTATAGAATACAAACACTAAATATAATTTTGCCTAAAGAATTCATTTCTCAAAAGGAAGGTGATCAAGCCCTCGACCTATTAGTATCAGTCCGCTTAATGCATTACTGCACTTACACTCCTGACCTATCTACCTCTTAGTCTTAAAGGGGTCTTACTAGCTTATGCTATGGGATATCTTATCTTATGGCATGTTTCACGCTTATATGCTTTCAGCGTTTATCACTACCGTACTTCGCTACCCTGCTATGCCGCTGGCGCGACAACAGGTGCACAATAGGTACGTCCACTCCGGTCCTCTCGTACTAGGAGCAGCCCCATTCAAATATCCTACGCCTGCGATGGATAGGGACCGAACTGTCT
>SAMEA104315431__coassemble_479_pt1 | contig 36872 bp, 26 predicted proteins | sample SAMEA104315431__metabat2_low_PE_029 | metagenome-assembled genome bin SAMEA104315431 (sample SAMEA104315431) | gut metagenome | biome: Monkey gut; feature: monkey-associated habitat; material: faeces | place: China | collected 2013
GATTATAAGCTAATTTAAGTTTTGCAATATCGTCAAAACTATCACCTGAGCCATCTTTTCTGTAGCCCCACATAAAATAGTGAGTGCCTGCTTTGGCAACTGTATAACTAACAGTTTGTGCTGAAGCACTTGATTTGCCCCTAAGCATTGCATGACAATTTGTAACTTGTGAAGCTGTGGTTTTGCTTGCAAAGGTGCTATAGGTCCAAGCTGATGAACCAGCACTGCTTACATCTGTATCCAATTTTCCAAATACAGCATAGTCAAAGTTATTTTCACCATAACTGATAACATCAAAGTTAACAGTTTGATTTGCAAAAGTTGTTGTAAATGTATATTTATATAATGATAAACTGTTTTTGATACCCTTGTTGCCAACAACGTAGTAACCATATGAGTCTATTGTGTAAGCATAACTTGTTGCACTATTACTATTACTTGCAGTTGTTGCAGTTGCGATTGCTTCATTTGAAGTGTTTTGATGAATCCTTACCTTTGCACAATCTTTATAGCTGCTGGATGAACCATCTTTTTCAAAGCCCCACATGATATAGTGAAGCCCAGCTGTTTCAACTTGATAAACAACCTGTTTTGTTGTGTTTGTTGTTGTATTGTTATCTGATTTACCTTTAAAGTTTGCAAATTGTTTTGCGCTGTAACTATTCCAGTTCCAACCACCATCAGTCGCTGAACTACTTACGTCTGTATCTAATTTTGCAAACACTGCAAAGTCATAGTTGGTTTCACCTGAATTGACAACGTCAAATATAACTGTAGTATTTGGTTTTGTTGTTCTAAATGAATATTTATAAAGCGCTAAAGAGTTGTGAACACCTTTGTTGCCGCTGACATAATATTCGCCTTCTTTAGTGAAAGCATATGATTTTGTTGTTCCGCTTGACACATTCTTATTTTCGTTACCTTTTGTATTAACCGCCAATACACTTGAAGGGGTTGCATTAGAGTAAGTGCCTGTACCTGGTGTAGACACTTTTGCTATCATATAATAACCATAACCTAACCAATAATGGTCCCTAAGTGCGGTTGATGATATTTCATTGTCAGTTCCATAAAATGAATTTGGATTTTCAACTTGTACACCATCATATTTACCATTATTTACAATTGAGTTATCTCCACTTGCGGTTTGCTCAACATCATATTCACCATATTGCCAACCAACATATATAAAGTGGCTACCAACCGTTGGAACATTATATGTGATTATTTTATTAGTTGCCGACCTTGTTAATAATTCATATTTACGAGCATCTCCAGCAAGCGAATTCATCCAATTGTGATCAACGTCCAAATAACCAAACATGCCATAACTTGTGTTACCATCAGCACAATACGATACAGAGAATGTTACAGCTTGATTTGGAACATAAGTTGTAAATGAAAGTTTTGAAATCTGCAATGTGTTATTGTATGTATTTGCAGCTTTCGCTCTTCTGTTTGAAAGTGTACCACTAGAAAATGATAAATCGTATGTTATACCAGATGGTTTTGTTGATGCAAAAGTTGTGTTTTCACCCAAAATTGTGCCACCGTTTGCATCCAAATACCCATAATGCCAAGTTTTATCAGTCCACTGAGCCCACAAATACACTGCGAAAGGAGAATCTGACATACCTACTGTTGGTGTATAACTTGCACCATCTTTAATTATTGGCATCCCAGCAATTTCACCAGCACTTGTACCTAATCTCCAACCTGCGAAAACTTTTTCTGTAGGAGGTGTGTATGTATTAACGTTTAAAGTTACATTCGTATCGTATACTCCAGTTGATAGTGTTGGCACATACATTGTTGTTGTAGTTTGAATTGACATTGAGCCAGAGCCACCATTAGCTTTAAAATAATATGTCAACGTGCGTTTATATGCTGCATGAAGTGTTGTTGCTGAACATGTATAAGGGAGTGATGTTGCAGTGGAAGAACCTGAATTAGCACGAAATACTCTATCACTATCAACCCAACCATATGTTATCCAGTTTGTTACGCCTGTAACCGTTGGAGATGTTGTTTGCGTAAATTTAGAACTGCTTCTTGTGCACCACATCATTGTGCTATGATCATAACTTGATATTTGTGTTAAAGTTGATGTGTACGTATCAGTAGTATAATACTTAAAGTCTATATTTCTTGCGGTTGTAGCGTAATAAGTAGTGCCAGTTGTACCATAAGTATAGGTGTTTATCCAAGTCTTTGCCTTTACAAAAACTGAACCTGTCCCATTTGTGGTACTAGCATTAGTTGAAGATGTTGTAAAATCACTAATAAACCAGCCATTAGACAATATCGAACTATATGTATATGACGCAGACTCATTTGCTATTTCGTCTAAATAATACACTGTCCTTGACCTTGCAGCAGATCCATCATACCATTTAAAAGTTGCCGAGCCAAGCCCATATGTATTATTACCAGCATAAGTTGCAGTATTTGTTTCAAATACAGCATGATCCAAATCTAAATTCTTAATGCGATTAGCAAGGTTATTATTACTGGTTGCCTCTACACAAATCGCACCACCAGTTTCTGCAGTATTATCTGTAAAACTTGAATAACCATTGTCATCATATCGAAAGTCTATATTTGTGTTAGAATCTCCCGAAGAAGATGCTAGGTATAAAGCACCTCCATCATATTCTGCTGAATTATTTTCCCAACGAACATCCCCAAATATTAAATCATCACCAGCATTAACTTTATTAGAACTAACAGAGGACGTACCATATCTATCATCATACATACCACCACCATAGGTTCCCTTATTGTACGCAATTGTAGCAGCCTTTGAACCTATAACACCGTCGGTCGCAAGACAATAAATACCACCGCCATAAACATGGTGAGTTGTGTACTCGATTGAATTCCCAGGTGTAACTCCGCCAACTGACGATATTGATGTTACTTTACAATTGTTATTGTATTGAAAATACGCAAACTCAAAATTTATAGTGCATGATTCGGTATAAACACCGCCGCCAAAGCGCTCTGAATCACCAATGTCAGTAGTGTTAAAGCCGTTACCTGAAACATTTGTTTCTTTTGTTTGAGAAGAATAATGGCCTATATGTAGTACTCCGTGATATGCATAAATACCACCACCGCGTAGCCCACATAAATTGTTATAAACATCACCAAGCACAGTAACTAAAACAGACGAAGTTGTAGGACGATAAATATATATACCACCGCCATTGCTTGTTGTTGTATTGTCATACACATTCGCTGTTACAGTAGCGCCAGTCGTGTTTACATATGATAATCTAGTATATTTCAATCCAGAACTGGTAGTAGAAGCAATATTATCACCTATTATACCACTCGCGCTGTCATATTTCTTTGACACATTAATAAACACACTATCACTTGGTTTTGGGATAATAGCAATACCACCACCATTACCACCAATAGCTGAACAATTGTGTACATCACCAGATATAATTGCGCCATTGTTTATGATTGCAATACCACCGCCGTTTTGTGCTGTACAATTGCTAACTTCAGCTGAAAGATTAACACCTGAAACAAATGTGCTTTCATCTTCACCTGCTGTTGGTAAACCACTATCAACCCCGAAAACACACAAAGCACCGCCGTAGTTTGTTGTGTTGTTTATATTATTTTGCAAAACAACGTTGCTGTAAATATCAAAGTCTTCACCTTGAGCGAAAATCAAAGCACCTGATTTGAGTTTGTTTTCTTCAACAGTGTCTTTTTGACCATCCAAAACAAGTTTAGGGCTGTTTTCTGTTGCGTTTTCATCACCAAGCACGAGTGTTGAACCTGTTGCGCCAACAATCATGTGTTCAACTGTTTTGCTTGCTGTGTTACGCAAGATTTTTGTGTCAACTGCTGCGTTAAGTGTTACAGTTGCACCATCGCCTGCAACAGCTGTGTCGTCCATTGTAACTTGTTCAACGATTACGTTGATTTCACCATCTTGGTTGTGTTCAACTTCTTTAAATGCTTCGTACAATGTTGTAACATTCTCAACTTTGCCGTCTTTAACCAAAACGTTTTCGTAAGCTGAACCTGTCATAAACACTTTTACAAATTCAGCAAGCATAGGATAATTAAAGTCCATTGCAGGGCTGTTTTCAACGTGTTGATAATTTGTCCACGCATTTGTTTCACTTAACAATTCTGCTGAATATTTGCGAACATTGTATGCAGAGAAATTTGCACCATATTTAACATCAACAACATTGTCTAAAACAATATTAGGATTATTTATATATGTAACTTGGCCATTACCTGTGAAATAGCTATATGAAATTGTGCCATTATTTTCAGCTGAATCATTGTTTGAAACAATTTCACCAACCAAGCCACCAAAACTGTTTGCTTCAATTGTTGTATCAACAAAGCTGTTTACAATAAGGTTTTGAGGGAGATTTGTGTTCTTTGTGCGATCAATTGTTAATTTACCAACTAAACCACCAGCGATGCGGTTAGCTGAAATTGAGCCTAAGCGAACATATGAGTTTTCGATTGTTGTGTTGATTGCTTCACCAACCAAACCACCAACATAGTCTGCATCACTTGCAATGTTGCAGTTGTACAAACCAATATTGCGGATTGTAGCATCTTCAACATAACCAAACAAACCATTGCCATTTATGGTTGCATTGCTGATTGTGTAGTATGAACCATCAAACACACCTTGGAAAGACGAAAAAGCATTGCCTGAAGAATCAGTCAATTTCTTACCAATAGGGCTTAAGCTATACCCGTTCATATCAATGTTCTTGTTGAGGTAAATTGTGTATTCACGGAAATAGTTATAGTCTGCCGCTGCATCACTATTTACAATCTCAACAAATTTCATAAATGAACGTGCTGAATTGATTGTATAAGTTTTTGTACCACGTTTAGCAAACGTATCACCTTTCAACCAACTTGACGTATCTGGCGCACTTCCATCATATTTGTCCGATGACCAGATAATTGGATTTGTAGGCTTGCTGTTGCCGTCATCCTTATTCCAGAATGCAAGACCAACGCCAACACCTGTTAAAGCAAAAAGGGCAGCCATCAAAAATGTGATAACCGATGTGATTATTACCTTTGTGCTTTTCTTTGTGATTTTTAACATAATCGCTTCTCCCATTAAAGTGCGCTAAGCAATCGCTGTTACTTAACACACGCAATTTTGTATACTAGTATTTTATACTATTTCGACAAAAAAACCAAGCGAAATACAAATTTTTTTTAAAATTTTTAGCAAACTTTATTTTTAGACTTTGCCAACTTTTTTAAATCCATAAAAAATAACCAAAAACCCTTGTAAAATTGCTAAATAAAGCAGATTGTCAAAATTTTTAAAAAGACCAGAAAAATTATTTAAAAATGCAAAAATTTTTATTTTTTTATTAATTTTTTAAGTTTTTTGCGTATTTTTTGCAATTTTTTAAAAAATTATTTTATTTTTTTGAATTTGTTAAAATTCCTTTAATTAAAAATTTGCAAAATTTGCCAACTTAAAAACTAAAATATTTTGTGATTTTATTCCACCAAATGGACAAAATAAAATTTGCAATCAATCTTCAACAAACATTAAAATGCATAATCTATTTTTAAAAATGTTTAGGCGTAAAAATAAATAAAGTTCACAATTAGAACACCCTTGCTGATTTAAATTTTTAGTTTCTTTTTAGTTTCAATTCTACATCTGTAGCATTTTTGATAATGCAGTTTTTACCATGTATCTTAAACAAAAGCCGATTGTTAAAAAGCAAATAAAAAAGAGCGGAAAACTCCGCCCTTAACTTATAAGTGAAAATTAGATTTGAATTAATCTCTACGTTTGCTGCTTGGTATTGTTACAACCAAAAGTAATGACAATACGCCAAGGCCAAGCATTGTGTATTGACCAACATTGTTAACAATTTTTTCGTTACCTGATGTGATTGTGTACATATTTGCGATTGACATAGCACCTGCATCACTAGATGTGTCTACATTTTTTTGGTCACCAAAATAGATTTTGCCTTTTTTAACCTTGTAATAACCAGTTGTTTCAAGTCCATCCGCTTTCATTGAATAACTGCCATCAAAAGCAAATTTGACTGTCACTTCGGCTGTTGTTTCACCAACTTTTTCTTTGTAAGTGTAACTACCAACTGGCAAGATAGACATTGGATAGCCATAGCAAAGAACAATCAAAGCAATAACTAAAGTTAAATAAATTTTTCTAAAGATATTCATATCCCCACCTCTCTATTTTGATTATAAAGGATTTTAAGCAAAAAGTCAACACTGAACGACAAATTGTTCACTAAATCAGCAAATTTTTATCAATGTTGAAAATTTTTGACTGCTAAACACTTTGTTTTGTGTTAACAATATTTTAAATTTGACAATTTTTTGTTTGAAATTTAACTTTAGTTATATTATTATAAATACATATCAAATATGCTTTTACGCTCTTAGCTATTGTTAGGTTCTAACACAAATCCACGGCATCAAACGTTAAATCTGTTGCAGCAATCTAACAAGGCTGACAAACAAAGGGGATAATATGAAAAAGAGAAGTGAAATTGAAGAAAAATACAAATGGGACATAGGTTGTTTTAAAACCAAAGAAGAAATTGAAAAAGCATTTTCGACCTATGAAAAGTTGATTGAAAACATAAAACAATATTATGGTAAATTTACCGACAAAGATAAATTTTTTGAATATCTAACTGCGCATAAAGAGGAAGAAATGTTAATCAACAGTTTTGTGCATTTTTTAGGCAACACATATAACATTGACAGCAGTGATGTTGAAATAATAAAACTAATCCAGCGTTTTGAGATTTTGGCACAAAAAAGCGCACAAGCCAGCAGTTTTGTTGAACCACAACTATCTCATTTAAGCAACAAATATTTAAACGAATTGTTGGCAGATAGAAAAATTAAAGGTTATGAAAATGTGGTTAAAGATATTATGCGCAACAAGCCACATAGTTTAGATGAAAAATCTAATGCTTTAATTGCAAACCTTTCAAACAGTTTTAACAACAGTTCTTCTGTGTTTGACATTATTTCCGACAGCGAAATGAAATTTGATTCCGCACTTGATAGTAAAGGCAAAGCACACAAACTTGACCAAGCAACTTATGCCATTTTGTTGAGAGATAAAGATAGAACTTTAAGGAAGAATGCTTTTAAAAACTTCCTTGGTGGTTATGGTCAATTCAACAAAACTTTTGCTGAGCTTTTTGTAAGCAATATGAAGGCAGAAAATGACGACCTTAAATTGCATAAATTTCCAAACCTTTTAAACCAACAATTGTTTGGCGAACAAGTGCCAGAAATCGTGTTTGAAAACAATATAAAAAATGTTAACAAAAACCTTAATTTAAATCAAAAATATGTGCGTGCATTAGGCAAAGATTTAGGGCTTAAAGATATTGCTTATTACGACTTATTTTTAGACGAAAAAATTAACGGAAAAGTAACCATTGATATTGCACAACAAACCATTTTGAAAGCGCTTGGACCACTAGGGAATGAGTATATTGCAATGGTTAAGCACAAATTAAGCGATAAATCAATTGATTATATGCCAAGCCAAAACAAGTCCACAGGCGGTTATTGTTCAAACTGCTATGGCGCAAAAACTTTGATACTTATGAACTGGCAAGACGACTTCAACAGCATGTCAACTTTGATACACGAAATGGGCCACTGTATCAACGCTGAATATTTCAATAAAACACAATCAATAAATGATGCTGAAATTAGCATTTTTGCCGCAGAAATTGCCAGCACAGTTAATGAAATTTTGCTTAATCAATATATGCAAAAAACTGCAAACAAAAAGCAGAAAAAATATTATCTTAATCAATTTTTAAATTCTGTTAGAAGCACAATTTTTAGGCAAACTTTGTTCAGTGAATTTGAACTTTTTGCACACACCAGCATTGAAAAAGAGATACCAATAACATACAAAGAACTTAACGAAAAATATTTTGAGCTGAACAAGAAATATTATGGCAGTGCTTGCAAGTTGCCAGACGAATTGAAATATGAATGGTCGCGCATACCACACTTCTACCGCCCTTATTATGTTTACTCTTACTCCACTGGTATGTTGACTGGCATAACCATTGCAGACAAGTTATTGCATGAAAAAGATTTTGCCAACAAATATATTGAATTTTTGAAAAACGGCACACATCGCCCTGCAGTTGAAGTGCTTAAAGAAATTGGCATCGACTTAACCACCGATAAACCTTTTGAACAAGCCTTTAAATTTATAAAATCACAGTTGGACGAATACATTTTGTTGGTTTAGCAAAATATTAATAAAAGAATTGCAAAAACTAACATCGTTTGATATAATAAAGAGGTGGAAATGTTAGATAAAAAGTCCTTATCCGTTTTAAAAGTCCTTAACAAATTAACTGACGGCACCGCTTATAAAGTTACAACCAGCGATGAAATTATCTCTATGCTCACACAAAAAGCACAGTATGATAATGATAGTATCCGCCAGATTATGGACTTTTTGGAAAAACAAGAATATTTAACAATCAAGTTTAGTGAAGAAAACACTTATTGCTATTCACTTTTGCCAAAGGCACGCATTGTGATTGAACAAGAATCTGGCAAACCAAAAGCAAAAAGGAATAGCCTAACCGCAATGCAATATGTGTTGGTGGCAATTTCTGCCTTTGTTGGCACAATGCTTGCCCTTTTGATTTTCTTTTACGCAAACTTTAAATAAATTGTTAGCAGAAATAAGGCTCAAAGCAAAACAGGATTATAACCGATTGCAAGGCGTAAGCCGCAAATGCAATGCCAAACATAAAAGCTTACACCTAACACACAAAGGCGAAACCTAAAACCAAATAAAACAATATACCATATAATGTAGAAAGAAAGGATTATGCTTACTTTAAAAGAAAAATATGTGATGGAATATGTTTATCAAAAATGTCAAGGCAAAAAGTCTTGTCTTATTTCACCGCGTGAAATTATATCTTTTGTTGCAGATAAATATGTTTTATACCCTGACGAACTTGAAAAGATTATGACAAATTTAAGTTACGATAACTATATTGAACTTTTCAAAAGCGATAAAAAGGGCAGCCCTGTTTTCTGCGTATCTCTTAAAATCAAAGGCGAAGGCTTTCACCGTGAACTTACCAACAACAAACGAAATTTGTGGTATCAAATCGTAACAAAAGTTGGTTTAGCCCTGCTGGTTGGTGTTATCGGTTTGGTGTTTGCTTTAATCAAGATCAAATTTTAATCAGCAATTTTATTTTACTGCTCACTAAGGAGAAAATTATGACAGAAATTTGTGTTCAAGTTGAAGAAACTTTGCAACAAGCGATTGCTCTTTTAGTTAAAAATGGTTTTGAATTTGTTGAATCATACACCAATTTTGACACTTATTATTCAACCCTTATATCACCAGAACAAGAAAATTATCAACACTTATTAAACAAATCTGTAATAATTAGGCACATTGTTGGTGAAAATTGCGATGTTAAAAATGTTGTATATAAAAACAAAACTCTTGATTCAAATGGCAATGTTATAAACGAAGTTAAAACTAAACTTAAAGTTGACGATATTGAGAAAGCAAAACAAATTTTTAACAATTTAGGCCTAAATTGCTGGTGCGATTTTGCAGTGCAAAACAACGAACTTAAAAAAGGTGAAATTGTTGTTGATATACAATATGTGCAAAACTTAGGCACTTTTATTGAAATTGAAGAATACCCTTCAATAAAAGATTTAGACAGTGCCAAGAAATTTGAAATTTTAAAAGACATTGTTAAACAACTTGGCTTTAACATTATAGGCAATGATTATAGTTGCAAAAAGCCATACATGTTCCTATTAAAAAACAGCACAAAACGTAATGAATTATAAAATCACAATCTAAGAGCTTAAAAAATTAATTTTTCTTAAGCTCTTTTTTTACCATAAAATTTCAACTCCCCTATTGAATTATTGTTTTTTTATATTAAGTGCAATGTGCAAAGCCGTAAATTAAAAATATAATGAAAGAGCGCTTCAAGTTCTTTTTTTAATATACTTGTTAAATTGGCAAATTTGGTGTATCATAGATATATGGAATATAGAAAATTTGAATTGAAATCCAAATACAAGCCAACGGGCGACCAACCACAAGCGATTGAATCTTTGGTTGAAGGCATAAATGATGGTTTAACTAGCCAAGTGTTGAAAGGTGTTACTGGCAGCGGCAAAACTTTTACAATGGCAAACATTATTGCACAAGTTAACCGCCCTACTTTGGTTTTGGCACACAACAAAACATTGGCAGCACAATTGTGCAACGAATTTAGAGAATTTTTCCCTAACAATCGTGTTGAATTTTTTGTTAGTTATTATGATTATTATCAACCAGAAGCCTATATTGTTTCAAGCGACACTTACATTGAAAAAGACATGAGTATCAATGACGAAATTGATAAATTGCGCCACAGTGCCACAAGCAGCTTGTTTGAACGCAGCGACACCATTGTGGTTGCATCTGTTTCTTGCATTTATGGTTTAGGCGCGCCAAAAGAGTATTATGATTTGCACATCTCCTTGCGTGTTGGTGATAAACTAAGCCGTGAAGAGTTGATTAAAAGGCTTATTAACATCCAATATGAACGCAACGATATTGATTTTCACCGCAGCACTTTCCGTGCGCGTGGCGATATTGTTGATATTTTCCCTGCGGACAGCAGTGAACGTGCCATCCGTGTTGAATTTTTTGATGATGAAATTGAAGCGATAAGTGAATTTGAAGTGGTTTCTGGCCACGTTGTTAACAAATTAAAACATGCGTTTATATTTCCTGCCAGCCACTATGCGGTAGGCAGTGAAAAATTACAACTTGCATTAGAACAAATCCGCAAAGATGCAATTGAACGTGAAAAATATTTTGCAGACCAAGGCAAATATATTGAAGCTCAACGCATACGTGAACGCACAAATTACGATATTGAAATGATGCAAGAAATGGGCTATTGTTCGGGCATTGAAAACTATTCACGTTATTTTGACGGCCGTGAACCAGGTGAGCCACCTTACACTTTGCTGGACTATTTCCCAAAAGATTTTCTGCTTTTTGTGGACGAAAGCCACATAACCTTGCCACAAGTGCGTGGTATGTATAATGGTGATAGAGCGCGCAAAACAAGTTTGGTTGAATATGGCTTCCGTTTGCCAAGCGCTTACGATAACCGTCCGCTTAATTTTGAAGAGTTTAACCATAGAATTGGACAAGCAATTTATGTTTCTGCGACACCAAATGAATATGAATTAGAGCTTTCTGGCAACACAGTGGAACAAATCATCCGTCCTACTTATTTGTTAGATCCAGAAGTGGAAGTGCGCCCAAGCAACGGACAAGTTGATAATTTATATGATGAAATAAACAAAACCGTGGCAACAAAAGGCAAAGTGCTTGTTACAACTCTTACCAAGAAAATGGCAGAAGACCTTTGCACATATTTTGGCGAAAACGGCATAAGGGTGAAATATTTACACAGTGATATTGACACATTGGAACGCATTAAAATTTTAAACGAACTGCGTGCGGACGAATTTGACGTGCTTGTTGGTATCAACCTGTTGCGTGAAGGGTTGGACTTGCCAGAAGTTACACTTGTTGCAATTTTAGACGCTGACAAAGAAGGCTTTTTAAGAAGTGCCACATCCCTTATCCAGATTATAGGCCGTGCAGCACGTAACAGTGAAAGCCGTGTTATAATGTACGCCGACAATATAACTGACAGTATGCGTATAGCAATCAACGAAACCAATTATAGACGTGAAAAACAACAAGCATATAACATTGAACACAATGTTAAACCTATGACAATTAAAAAGGCGATTGTTGACACACTTAAAAACACGGTGGAAGAAGACAACAAAAAACTTTCTAAGGCCGACATATTGAAGCAAATTGAAAGCCTTAAAGGCATGATGAACACTGCAGCCAGCCAGTTAGACTTTGAAACAGCAATAAAACTGCGTGAAGAAATTGCCAAACTTAAACGTAAATTGAAATAAGATTATTTTAAATCAATGCTTTTAAAATAGACAATCTAAAATCACAACTTTGCAAGATAACACATTTTTAACAAACAGAATTACCTGTTTAGGCAGAAAAAAAAGTTCACATTAACGTGAACTTTTTTCTAGTATATTTTGTGTGTTTACAAAACTTATCTTTGAAACCTTTAACTTTTATCTTTTTAAATATTTTAAATAAGCACCAACAAAAACGCAATATTTACCAATTTTTAAGCCGCTTATTTTAACCTTTACGGGTGAAGAAATTGATAAACTTTGCAAAGTTGAGTGTTATGCCAGTGGCGTGATTGATTGCCACACGTTTAAACATTGCCTTGCCGCCAATTGTGAAACCAGCAATAATTGCCGCAACCAAACTTGGCACAAATATTTCCATAAACGACCCCGCTTGAAGTGCGATTTTTGTTATGAGTGCAGCCCCTGCCGCACCAGACAAAATACCACAAACATCACCAATAACATCGTTGCAAACCGAACTTACTTTATCAGCATTTTTAACCATTGACAATGCTTGTTTGCTACCCTTAACCTTACGTGCTGCCATTGCGTGGAAATCTTCCACATTACAACTTGCAACAGCTAAACCAAGCATATCGAAAATGATACTTATAACAATGAACACAACAATAACAATCACCGCAACAATGACGCTTGCTTTGCTTAAAGCCCACTCGCTAAGCATACTGAAAGATAAAGAGATAATAACTGCCATAATAAACACAGTTAGCGGCCAAATCCAATTTTTGCTACGTGAGTTTTTGCGTGTATCTTTTGTTTTTTGTTTTGTTTGTTTGCTGTCTGTTATCTCTGTATTTTGTTCAGGCATTGTCGGGTTAGGTTTTTCTGTTTTCATTTTAATTCCTTATTTATCCTTTTTAATCAGTAAATTATTTTATAAAATTATATAAAAATATTTTAAAAAATCAATATTAAAATCTTATAAAATTATTAAAAAATTTGAAAATATTTATAAAATATGGCTATTTTTAGCATTTTTTCTATGCTTTTATAGTTTTTTTTTAATTAATTTTAATATTTTTATTTTATTTATTTTGCAAATTTTTTATTACTAAATAATTTTTATATTTTTTAGTGATATTTTAATTACAAATTTTTTATGTAATTATATTAAAACTTATTCTATCACACTATTTTAGAATTGTCAAATTTGAAATTTTACGCAGTTGTTTAACCTGACTATTTTACAAAACAACAAGCCAATTCATTTCGCAGGCGCTCACAGACACGGCTTGTAGCATAAAAAAGCACAGGCAAAACCTGTGCTTTAAAAGCCAAAATTTTTGGCATAATTTCAAGATAACGAAGGCGGCATTTTGAGTAAACCTTGCGGCATGAGGTTCGGTTGGATTTCCCAATTTTGCACTTTGTCGTTACCAGCAAAGCAGTTTCCTTTTACGCAAAACTTGCACCGAATCGCCACTGAGACCACACTATAATCCCCAAAACACCTCTTGCGAACAGCCTAGAAGATTTCCTTAACAACATCAACTGAACTTATCTTTATTTTGCGCTCAAAATTTCAAAAGCAACTTGATAGTGTACGTGTACTTTGTAGCATAATCAAGTTGTCGCTTTATCCCGATTTGAACACTCAAAGCAGGCTACACTGCACACAACTTTCGCCGTATGCAGGTTCCTAATCCAAGCGATAGACCAGATGTAAATACGATCACAATCTACCCACTTGGGTCTCCGCGATAAATGGGCTTTAATATGTATGCCGTTACACACGGCCCAAAAACCTTAACTTCCAGCACCAGCCCCAATTTGGGCAATCAAAGCCAGCACCAGAAACTTCACAGTTGTGCCAACAATGCTTATTCCAGCATTCTCGTTCAGCCTAGATGACTAGGATACTGCGCCTTCGGTATATTATTATATTATCATATTAATTAAAAAATGTCAAGGGCAGCCGCAGCCATACAAATAGACAGTTTACATCCATCTGCTTTTTAACTTGTTAAAATAAAACGGCAGCAAACTCGAACTTTTATTTTATTGTTATTCATTAATAAGTTAAAATTTCGGTTTCTCGCCTAAACAAAACAGCAGCAACATAAAAGATAAAAATTTGTAATAAATAATTACATAACGTCTTGCAGACCAAGCAAATAATCCGCACTGACACTAAAATATTTGGCAAGTTTTACAATGAAAAACGCATCTGGACAACTCTTGTTAAGTTCCCACAAAGAAATTGTATCTTGCGTTGTGTTGATTGCAACTGCAAGTTGTTCTTGTGTTATGTGCCTTTCCTTCCTTAAATCTCGTATAACTTTACCCATTTTCATACAAATATTTTAAGGCAAAGCGGATTATGTTCAATGGTTTACGAAGAAAACTCGTATTTTGTCGAATTATGTCGATAAATCCTTATTGTGAAAGTGATAAATAAGTGCTTGAAAGCACAAAACTTGCCTAATGTTTAGATTGTAACAATGATTTGGCAACATATGTTTGGCTGTTATTTATATAACAAACCAAAAAAATAATTTGAGGATTTTAAACCAAAAACAACAGAAGCAAACTAAGCAAAATAAGGTAGAAACTAAAATAGATAAGGCGTTTTTGCTTTACCAATTTTAACATGATTTTTATAGACAATATACCAAACACAAAAGACACAATCATAACCACAAAAATACCAAGCCAGTTGACCGAAATTTGGCTGGTAAATAGTTTTGCACCTTCATATACAGCGCTTGCCAAAATAACTGGAATACTCATTAAAAATGAGAAGTCCAACGCTTGTTGTTTTTCTACACCAACAAGTAAACCGCACACCAAGGTCGAACCGCTGCGTGATATACCTGGCAAAAGAGCCAACCCCTGTGCAAGCCCCATATAAAGTGAATTTTTGCCATTGATTGGTTTGTTACCGTCCTTTTTAAAATCCGCAATGGCAAGAAGAACTGCCGATATTAAAAAGCCCCAAACAAGCACATGTGTTGAAAAGTTTGCTTCTAAAAAATTGTTAAAGATAATCACCATTATAACTGTTGGCACGGTTGCAATAATAAGATATAAATTGGTTTTGTTGAACGGACGTCTTATTAATTCACCTATCTTTTTGCGGTAACAAAAAATAACTGCAAATAGTGTGCCAATATGAGCAACCACGCTTAAAAGCAAAAGGTTGTCCAAATCAAAAAGGCTACCAAACAAAACAATATGTCCACTGCTTGATATTGGTAAAAACTCTGTTAAACCTTGAACTATACCTATTAAAATATATTTGAATATGCTTTTCACTTGAAATTTCCTTTCAAATATTGTATTATTGATAAACATAAATATATGCAGCAAAGTTAAAAGGAGTTCAAATTGAAATTAGGTGTTGTTGGCTTGCCAAATGTTGGCAAAAGCACATTGTTTAACGCAATAACAAAAGCAGGGGCTGAAAGTGCAAACTATCCGTTCTGTACAATTGAGCCAAACGTTGGTGTGGTTGATGTGGCAGATGAAAGGCTTACAAAATTGGCTGAAATGTACCACACAAATAAAATCATTCCAGCACAAATTGAATTTGTTGATATTGCAGGTCTGGTTAAGGGCGCAAGTGAAGGTGCAGGGCTTGGCAACAAATTTTTAAGCCATATTCGTGAAGTTGATGCCATTGTGCATGTTGTGCGCGTGTTTAAAAATGATAAAATTATTCACGTGGATGGAAGCATTGACCCTGTGCGTGATATTGATACAATTAATTTAGAGTTGATTTTAAGTGATATTGACGCAGTAACAAAACGTATTGACCGCATAAAAAAGGTTGTACATGGTGGTTCTGCTGACGCACAAACTACAAAAGAATATGAATTGCTTAACGAAATTTTGGAATTGCTTAAATACCAAAAACCAGCACGTATGCTCAAACTCAATGCAGAAGAACAAAAGATTGTTGATGGATTTTTCCTTATCACAAGCAAACCTATCATCTATGTTGCAAACACAAGTGATGAATTGGATAATTTCCAACGCGAAAATATTGAAAAAATCAAACAAATTGCAGCACAAGAACAAGCCGAAGTTGTTTCTTTATGTGCAAGAACTGAAGAAGAACTTATCAATATGCCAGCAGAAGACCGCGAAATGTTCAAACAAGAATTAGGCATTGAATCTTCTGGCCTGGAAAAATTGATTGTGGCAAGTTACCACTTGTTAGGGCTTATCAGTTTTATTACAGCTGGCGAAAAAGAAGTGCGTGCTTGGACAATCCGCCGTGGAACTCTTGCACCACAAGCCGCAGGCAAAATTCACACAGATTTTGAACGTGGATTTATACGTGCAGATGTTGTTAAATATGATGATTTAATCACCCTTGGCGACTATAACCTTTGCCGTGAAAAAGGCAAAATTATCAGTGCTGGTAAAGACTATGTTATGCAAGATGGCGATATTGTTGTGTTTAAATTTAACGTGTAGGTGAAATATGAAAAACAAAAAAAATCTTGAATCAGTTGATATTGAAGAAACAGACAAAGAAATGAACACAAACGCAGTTTTGACTGAAAATCAGGCAGAGACAGTTGCCCTTACAAAAGAACAAAAGAGAAAAGAAAGGGCAGTTTTAAAGGCTGCAAAGAAAAAAAGAAAGCAGGAAAAGAAAGCAAAAATTGAACCAGATGAATTTGTTAAAAACTTGCAAATCAATAAAAAACAATATTTTGCAACTTATTTAACATTTTTGATTTCAGCATGTTCCATTTTGCTTATCATGGTTATTACAATGATGGTGCTCATTCCAGTTTGGTGGGTACAATTGATTGATTTGGCTGTGCTTGGCTTTTGCATTTGGCGATGTGTACACTTGTGTCTAAGGGTTAACAAACAAGAGATATACTCTCTTTATGCCAATTGCTTGATTGTCCAATCAATCATGGTAGATACAATTGTGCCATTAAAAGATGTTTATTCTGCAACACCTTATTCAAGTTGGATTGATAAATTAAGAAAAAAAGGTCCACATTGCATAAGATTAAACCTTTCACAAAAACATAAAAACTATGTGGTTATCGGTTATATTGAAGAAGATTTGCAACCTATTTGCGACCAAATATTATTAAATGCCAAAGCTTGCAGAGAAAACGAAAATGCCAAAGCTGAACAAGCTTTAAAAGAATTACAAGAAGAATTAGAAAAAGTGCGCAAAGGCGAAATTTAATTTAAGAATATCAGCAGCAAAAAATTTGACAATACATTTATTATTTTATGTTTTGCAAGTTAAATTTTCTTGCTGCTTTTTGTTTTTCAATGCAATTGTTTAATAAAAATTGCGTGATACTCAATTGTAAAGTTTTCATTTTTAATCACGCAGTGCATACCTACCGTTTTGTATGCTTTTAAAATATATAATGATTAAAGCACCACAACAATCCTTTTATTGTCAGCACAACAAAAATAAAAATTAATACGCCTGCAAAAAACAGGCAGATTAATGCCTGTTAATATACCTTTTGTTTGGCTTTTTAATGCTTGTTGACACTAGTTCGCCATTATGATATGTTTCAATCACATTAAACCCCTCTAAAATAGTTGGCTTGCTGCGATGTATGCGCTTTAAATAAAGTTTTGTTGTTGTTTCCTTATTCTCAATTTTATGTGAAGCATGATTTTCAGCTTCGCGTTTGTTTAACTGTTTTAAAAGTGTTTGCTGATCCACCAATAACAACTTGCAATGTAATTCTGCACCACCTCTTTTTGAAATTGTTAAAAATTTGCGGCGACGCTTTGATGGCATATTTGTGTAATCTAACACACAGTCAATATTATTATTTAAACACATTGAAAGTTCTTCACACATAATACGCAAAATATGATTGCGAATATTATGGTCATACGGCTTTGTTGATATCTTTTTCACTGGCAAAGTTTTATAAATTTCATCAGCTGAAATTATTTTTGCACCATATTCTTTATTTAGTTTTTCAGCACAAGTGGACTTACCTGCTCCAACTGCACCTACCAGAAGATAAACTTTTGTCATAAAATTAGTATATTAAATATTTTAGAAAAGTCAACCACAAGAAATTGAAACTTACAATTAGTTTATTTTAGCTTTATTTTTAACAATAAAAAATGGATTAATTCAACTTAATCCACATGTTTGTTGAAGCATGCAATATAAATATATATATCGCACCACTTCACGCTAGGCTGCCGCCAACGCTAATTCGTGCTACAAACAACAAACAGTTGTTGTTTGCTTTACGCACTCACCCTCTCAGGGTTCGACTCCCTTTAATTTTATCTAAATTTGGAGCGGGTGATGGGAGTCGAACCCACCTCACAGGCTTGGGAAGCCCGCGTACTACCGATGTACTACACCCGCACAAAAGTTTACTGACTGCGGATGCACGCTCACCCGCATAGAGATTTATCGATTGCGGATGCACTCTCACCCGCACAAAAGTTTACCATCTGCGGACATATTAACGTGTCCGCATAATACTTTGACAATTAAGTTTTTAACATTGGTTTAAACAATAAGTTTAATCAGATTAAAAATCAACAAATTGTATTAATTAGGTAATTATCTTATTTACTAAAAATAAGTATAGGTATTTTAACACAAACAAATGTTTTAGGCAAGCGTAAGGACAATTTGTTTGTAAATTATATTCAATTTTTTACAAAATATTTAAAAAATGGCTTGACAATCAAATTTCTATTAGATATAATTGCAAAGTAACGGCGGTGTGGCTCAGCGGTTAAAGCAATCGGTTCATACCCGATAGATCGGTAGTTCAATTCTACCCACCGCCACCACACAAAACAACAGGTTTGTGTTATAAATGTGGGCAAATATAATCATTCGATTAAGTTAATGTTAACTTTACTTAAATTGTGATGCAGCCTGCCTGCAAAAGCGTCATCAATTAATTGGAAACAAAGTGATGAAAAGAAACCACAAGGAAGCGGGTATCCGTTCCGTGGTGTCTTGTCATAAATGTGGGCAATTGCCCATAAATGAAGTTTGCGTAAATTTATTTAGCAAACGATAAAGTAGGGCAAATTGCCAACATGGTCCCATGGTCAAGTGGTTAAGACACCGCCCTTTCACGGCGGTATCAGGGGTTCGAGTCCCCTTGGGACTACCAAATAAAAACACCAACAATTCGGTTGGTGTTTTTTGTTACAAATTTTAATAAAATGCTTTGCAAAAGCAATTGTTTAGTTAACTAAATTTCAATCAAGTATTAACATGTAAGGCAAAATAGTGTAGACTACTTAAAGTTATTAATTTATAGTGCGGAGGAATAAATGAAAACTAGAGAATTAATTAGAATTTGTGTCAAATACAAAAATAACGAAGGTATAATCCAACAAGCAGCATGCAATATCTATTTTAGCACAGTTGCCGAAGCAAAAAAATGTGTTAAATATTTAAATTCAACTGAAGATTCTAAATATAAATACTTCTATCAAAAACAAACAATAACAGAATATGAAACTGCTGAAGAATATGTTAAAGAATACACCGTTCAAGACGAATTAACAAAATAGTAAAGAAAAACTTAATCCTTTTCGATTAAGTTTTTTTATGCGTTTTATTTAAAATAGGCGAAATTTATTTATATTTTTTGTTGAGTTTTTGTTGTTTAATCCAAATGTTCATAACTGCTTTTTTAGGCTATAAATGAACCATGCGCACTTGGCTGCGGGCAATAAAACCATAAATTGACATTTCTTTGCCTTTTTTTGTATCTTTGATTGCTTTTGCAATAACTTTTTCTGGTTGATACATTACAACATATTTTGAAACCACTTCATTTTTTGCTTTGGTTTTAAGGGCGCGGTCGAAGAAAGCGGTTTTTGTCCAGAACGGACAAATTGTTGTGATTTTTATACCCCTTGGTTTAAGTTCTTGATTTAATGCACGTGAATAACTGATTACAAATGCTTTTGTTGCGCCATATGTTGCAATGTAAGGTATTGGTTGAAAACCTGCAACTGATGCTATGTTTGCAATCCTGCCACCCTGTTGCATATATGGCAAAGTAAGCTCTGTCATTTTAAGCAAAGCTTTACAATTTAAATCTATCATATTAGCTGATGCGTTAACATCTATTTCATCGTATCTGCCAAACTTGCCAAAACCTGACGCATTTACAAGCCAATCAACCACAACATCTTCTGTTTTAAGCATTTCAGCATAAGTTTTAAAGTTTGCGTCCTTTGTTAAATCAAAAGCAAGTGCCTTAAATGGAGTTTTGATTTCAGCCTTGACAGCATCTAACCCTTCTTGGTCTAAGGCTATGCCCCAAATTTCTTCAAATTGACCATCAAGTTGACGCACAAATTCACGCCCCATGCCAGATGAAGCGCCTGTTATAACTGCAATATGTTTCATATTTACCCCTTTTATATACTATTTATGTTACACAAAAAATTTGAAAATAACAACTTTTTTGCATTTTGAAAATAAAACATTTTGCTTAATTTGTTTATTATTCTAAACACTAAGCAACAGTAAATCGCAACCTTTAACCCTTTGGATAAACTAAGTTTAAATGTTGATTTCGGTTAAATTATACAAATTTAGCACATTTGGTTGTTAAAATTTAATTAATTTGTTATTATAGTTATGCATAAAAAGTTTTAATGCAAAAAGACATGAGAAAAGTATTAATATTAATGAGTGAACGCACAGGCACAGGCCATAAATCCAGTGCCAATGCAATTGAAAACAAACTTTTAACAATGAACTATCAAGTAAAGCAATTGGACTGTTTTAAAACAATGGGCAAAGCTGGTGAAAAAATGGAAAATAGTTATATTCCATTAACCACAAAGCATCCTTTTATTTGGAAAATGAGCCACGGCTTTTCTCAATTTTTTACTGCATTTGTGCATCAATTTGTTTATAATAATTGCAAAAAGAAAATGCTAAAAGAGATTTTAGATTTTCAACCCGATTTAATTATAAGCGACCAATGTATGTTCACAAAAGCAATATCAAAATTGCTTAAAAAGAACAACTTAGATATACCTTTTATGATTGCCGTGATTGACCTTGTAAATCCGCCACATGTTTGGAGAGATAAAAAAGCGAATGTTTTGTTTTTGCCAACTGAAAAAGTTTATGAACAATATTTGCACCTTGGCTTTAAACCTGAACAATTGGTGGTTTCTGGCTTTCCTATCCGTGAGGACATTCCTTTAAGAACCGAACCTAAAAAGGCAAGCACACCAACCAAGATTTTAATGGTTAACCCTTCAATCAATTTAAAAAAGAATGTAAAATTTGTTTGTGAAGCTGCAAGGCTAAACAATGTTGAAATTAATTTTGTTTGTGGCAGAGATGCGCGATTGTTTAACAAATTAACAAAACTTAAAAACAGCAACAAACTTTTACAAAATGTTAACATTTATGGCTTTATCTCAAACATGAATGAAATGCTTGCTTCAACACACATATTACTAACCAAGGCTGGGCCAAACATGCTTTTGGAAGGCACACGCAGCGGCACTGCTGTGGTTGTTACTGGACACATACCTGGGCAAGAAGCACACAATCACCAGTATATTGTTGACAACCATTATGGCGAAAGATGTGAAAATCCTAACAAGATTTATAACCTGTTAAATTCTATGATTGAGCCAAACAATTTGCAGCGTTATTTGAACAATGTTGTAACAACTAAATATAACAATGGTGCTGAAGTTATTGCAAAAACCATTGATGAATATTTGAACAATAAACTGCAAAGCAAATAAACATGTTGCAATTGTTGCAACAATAGATATTTTAAGTTAATCAAATAAAACGCTGAAAAAAGATTGGTTTTGTTTGATTTTATGATAGAATGATTTTACAAAGGTGGACTTATGAACTATTTAGATATTATTAACATTATATTTGGCATTTTGTTTAGCATTTTAGGCTTATTCACCGTGCATTATGTTATTTTTGCAATTGCTGGTTTGTTTGCAAAAAAGCGCTATCCAAAAGCAAAAGTACAACACAAATATGGTGTTATTATTCCTGCACGTAACGAAGAAGCGGTTGTTGGCAACTTGATTAAGAGTGTTTACAAAAACAATTATCCACAAGACAAACTTCAAGTGTTTGTTATTGCACACAACTGCACAGATAAAACCGCACAAATTGCACGTGAACTTGGGGCAACGGTTTATGAATACAACAATCCCGATGAATGCACAATGGGCTATGCGTTTAGATATTTGTTTGACCAAATAAGAAAAGATTATGGCGTGCAAAACTATGACGGATTTTTCTTATTTAACGCTGACAACATTTTAAGTGCTGACTATTTTGAAAAAATGAACGATGCATTTGATGCAACACACGGCGAAAAAGTTATAACTTCATTTAGGAACTCTAAAAACTTTGGTTCAAACGTGATGGCTGGATTATATGGCTTGTACTTTGCAACTGGTTGCAGATTTGAAAGCCGTGGCAGAACTGTCGTTGGCTGTTCCACACGTGTGCAAGGCACTGGTTATGTTATCAACTCTAAATTGGTTGAAAATGGTTGGCCATATGTAACCCTTACCGAAGACTGGGAATTTTCTGCCGACCAAATCATTCAAGGCAACAAAATTGAATTTTGTGATGATGCTGTTTTCTATGACGAACAACCAACTTCATTTAAAGTTATGTGGCGTCAAAGGGTTAGGTGGCAACGCGGACACTTGTTAGTTTGCAAAACAAGGTTTAAAGATTTGTTAAAATGCATCTTCTCACCAAAGAAAGAACATAGCAATAAAGTTTCTTTATATGACATATTTATTAACTGTATGCCAATCTTGTTGGTTACTCTTGGTATTGGCGTGTTACAATTTATTTGCACATTGTTTGCACCGCTGTTTGGCATAAGTTTTGGTGCTGCAATGCTAGGCTGGCTGAAAATGTTTGGCATGTCCTGCTTAGCATTCTATGTTGCAAACTTTGTAAGTGCCATTGTGATATTTATTGCAGAACATAAACGCATACAAGGTGTGGTTTGGTGGAGAAAAGTTTTAATCACTTTGCTTTGGCCATTATTCCTTATGATACAATTCCCTATTGACGTGGTTGCATTGTTCAGCAAAAATTTAGGTTGGAAAGTTATTCCACACTCAGACACAACTGACTTTGAAACACTTAATAAGCAAGAAGCCAGCGCATCCGCTGACAGTTCAAAAGAAGAAAACAGCGAGATGTAATCGACTCACTGATTTTAAAAAAATTTAGGTTTAACAATTTTAGAGTGAAACCTATAAGTTAACATTAATATTTAAAAACACTTGAAGAATTTTGGCAATGTGCTATAATATACTCAGGTGTTTTTTTGTTTAAAACCAACAAAAATCTTTTAGCGGCTGCTCCTTAACCCCTTTCACAATCAAGTTGTGACGGGGGCCCCACCTTGGTTCCTGCCAACTTGGTCTGTCATCTTAATATCCTTACGCACCACTAGCTCAACTGGATAGAGCATTGGTCTTCGGAACCAAGGGTTACGCGTTCAAATCGTGTGTGGTGCACCAAGATTATGTTAAAGGCTTTGATTGTTTAAGCCTTTTTCTTTGACTTAATATGTCGGTTTTTGTATAATCAAATTAAGATTATATTTTTAAAGGAAATACGCTTATGATGACCATTGGTGGCACAGCACACATTGTGATGGTGCTGGCATCAATTTTGATTGTGGCAACACTGATGATTATAGTTGCGCGCGTAAGTTACAAAGCACAATGCGCGATGATTTATTCCGCTGTTATTTTGTGTATGATTGGAATAACTTTTCTACACCTAACACACTATGGCACAACGCTTGATTTTAAAAACTTTTTTGTGCAGATGTTTCAAGTTTGCAATTTTAACTTTATTTTGTTGCCGCTTTGCCTTATTAAGAAAAACGAATTGGGCAGACAATATCTATTCTTTTTCTCTATGCCGTGTGCATTATCCACTTTTGTAACCTATGTTCCAGATGTTGAACAATCTATGTGGTATTCGATTGTTACTTTAAATTTTTGGATAGACCATTTGCTTGTTATTGCTATCCCATTGATGATGATTTCCGCAAGGTGGTTTAAACCGCAAATTAAATATGTGCCTTGGGTGTGTTTGTGTATTTTAGTTTATTTTGGTTGCTGCTTTTTGGCAAACTTTGCACTTAATGGTTGGCAAATTGATGGACCGCACAATCACTCATTTACAATGAATCCAGGCGGAATTATGATTTTGGTGCCATTGTTTAAACTTATACCAATCCCATTTGTTTATCTGCTGCCGCTTTTGCCAGCTTGTGCGCTGTTGTTTTATTTGGTTGCGTTGTGCTTTAAAAAATATAAAACCATTGACTTGTATAACCCACCAGTTAAGATAACAAAACCAAAAGCAGCTGAACAATAAAGTTTTTGGAGTGTTGAAAATTTGATAAAATTAAGGAGAAATTATGTTTTACATCATTTTATTATCTATTGCCATTGTTTTGATTGGCGTTTATTGCATTTTAAAACATTGCGTGTTTAAGGAAAATGAAAAATTTAAAAAGGTTATTGACAAAATTTTAAAAGTTTCAGTTGTTGTTTATGCTTGTTTGATGCTTGTGTCTGTTTTGTTGCCAGACGCCTTTGCATTGTGTTATTCCGCTGACGAATTGGCCGCTATGCCTGCACGTTATGGCTACGCGATTGTAAGGTGGTTTTCAATGGTAAGTTTTGTATGTTTGCCTATTGCAGTGTTTTATAAAAACCGCACAATCCGCAATCTTGCAATTTATTTTGGCGTTGCAGTTACAATTGCACAAATCTGTTTTTATCCACAATATTTGGCAGATTTCACTTCAACAGCTGGCCGCGGTTTAAACTCTATTTCCGTTATCAGTGATGGTTTTAAACAATTTTTGATTAACCCAGTTTTTAGGTCTATTTGGTTTGGGCTTATCTTATGCTTGCAACTTGTTGTTCCCATTGTTTTGGCAATTCAAGAAAAACACGTGTTTAACTTTAAAGATAAAAAGGAATATTTATTCTTCTTTATTTGCTTGCCGGCAGTGATTTTATCTTCAACCCCAATTTATGCTTTGCAACATTTGTTTGGATACTCTGATATAATCTTTTCCGCTTACAGTCCTATACACATTTGCTGGTTTTTGTTTTTGATTGTTGAAATTGTTGTGCTTTACTTCCTTTTCCGCAAACAGAACACAGAAACAAAAATGGTTTTGCTGTTTGTGCTTTCACTTTCGCTTATTATGCAATATCTTCAAATGTTTTCAGCAATCTCAATTAACATTGCAAGGCTGCCTTTCCAACTTTGCAATTTGGGCTCTTTCTTTATCCTTTTCTCACTTATCAGCAAAAACAAAAAACTTTTCAACTTCACCGTTATCATCAATGTGATTGGCGTGTTGTTTGCATTGATTAGCCCAGATTTAGATGGCAAAGGATTGTTCTATCTTTACAATATGCATTTTATTTTAGAGCACAGCAACGTTTTGGTTGTGCCAATGTTGGCACTTTTGCTTAACATTTTCCCAAGATTGGATAAAAAGGCTTTATGTGATTGTTTGTTAGGCTTTACAATTTATTTTGTTTGTGCTTGGGCATTGGGCACTATGTTTAATGCCATTGCGTTAAAAACTGGCAACGGGTTTTATGCTGCAAACTATCTGTTTATGTTTGACTCAGCTAAAGCAGCAAAATTGCTTGGTGACGGCATTGTTAAATTATTTGTATCATTCAAAATTGGTTATGCAACCTTCTACCCTGTTATTCAATTGCTTATCTATGCTATCTTTATGGCAATATGTGTGTTGCTGTGGCTTGCAATTCAACTTATTTATAAAATCAAAGATAAGATTGCAAAAAAGAAGCAACCACCGATGAACGAAACATCTGAAGCAACACAAACTCAACCAGATAATTAAAATTTTTTAAGTTTTGATATTGAAATTGTAAAAAGAATGTGTTATATTAATTGAACTAAGGAGAAGGTTATGTGCATCGAAGAAGAAATTGAAGTGCTTGACGCTGAATTGGCAGATATCAAAGGTTGCAAAATAGATTCTGTGGCTTATGATAGATTGGAAATTTTGGTTGAAAACTGCAAAAAAGCAATTAGAAGTTTAAGCAAGGAAATTACAGGAGCTAGCCGCTTGCGTAATGATTATTTTGCAAATTGTAAAGCTCAAATACATTCAATTCAACAAAAAGCAAAACATTTGATAAAAATGTATTATCAATATCAAACAGCCATGTTTGAATTTTAGCTTTTAAAACTTACCTGCGGGTAAGTTTTTTTAATGCGGCATTGAAGGCTTTTAAGGAAAAATAAAATTGTAAGTTTTCCTTGTTGCAAAGATTGTTTATGTCAACCATAACAATTTTGAATACTGTTTAAATAAGCATGTTTTATGTTTTGATTTGAAAATTTTGTTTTTTGTGATAACATAAATATTGATTAGATTTGTTTACAATTTTGATAAGCGCATAAAAGGGGGCTAAATGAATATTAAAAAGATTGCAAAGAAAATCAATGTAAAAGAAAACGACTTGTTTGAATACGGCAAAGAAATTGCAAAGGTTGAAAATATTGCTGGCAAAAAACAAGGCAAACTTGTGCTAGTTACCGCCATGACATCAAACAAAACAGGTATTGGCAAAACAACTGTTTCAATTGGCCTGGCTGACGCACTTAATAGTTTAGGTTGCAAGACCATGCTTGCGTTAAGAGAGCCTAGCATGGGGCCAGTTTTTGGCATTAAAGGCGGAGCGACTGGCGGTGGAAAATCTCGTGTTGAACCAAGCGATATAATCAATCTGCATTTTACTGGTGATTTTCATGCCATTGCTCAAGCAAACAATTTGCTGGCAAGCATTGTTGACAATCATATTTTTCAAGGCAATGATTTAAACATTGACGTTGACAAAATTTTCTTTAAACGCTGCCTTGATTTAAATGAACGCAGTTTGCGTGAATACAGTTATTCTCTTGGCGGAAAAACTATTAAAAGCAATTTTGTAATAACTGCCGCAAGCGAAACAATGGCCGTTTTGTGTTTGAGTGAAAATTTGGCAGATTTAAAACGCAATTTAGGCAACATTTTGGTTGCTTTAACTGTTGATGGAAAACCAGTTTATGCAAAAGATTTACATGCGGAAGATGCCATGACATTATTGCTTAAAGATGCTTTAAAACCAAATTTGGTGCAAACACGTGAAGGCACACCTGCCCTTATTCACCTTGGACCATTCGCAAACATTGCTCACGGTTGCAACAGTGTTGTGGCAACAAAATTTGCATTGACACATGCTGACTATTGCGTAACCGAAGCAGGGTTTGGCAGTGATTTAGGCGCTGAAAAGTTTTTAGATATAAAAACACGTATTTTAGGCAAAACGCCTGATGCTTGTGTGCTTGTGATTGTTGCAAAAGTGATAAAAGAACATGGCAACGGCGATTTGATTGCAGGGTTTGAAAATGTTAAAAGGCACATTCACAATCTTAAAGGGCAATTTGGACTAAACACAGTTGTGGCAATAAATCGTCATAAAGAAGACACCGACCAAGAAATTGAAACGCTGATGCACCTTTGCAAAGGCACTCCTGTTGTAGTTGCAAATGGTTTTGCTTTAGGTGGAGCTGGTTGTGTTGACCTTGCAAATATTGTTAAACAAATGTGTAAAACGCCAAAACCTTTACACTACACCTACGATATGGAAGACGATATCAAAACCAAAATTGAAAAGATTGCAAAAAACATTTATGGTGCAAAAAAGGTGGAATATACTGACCTTGCAAAAGAAAAACTTAAACTTGCCACAAAGCTTAAGTTAAATAACTGTTTTGTGAATATTGCAAAAACGCAATTCTCTTTTAGTGATAACAAAAACTTGCTTGGTGCGCCAACTGACTTTGTGTTTACCATTACCGATTTAGAAATCCGCACAGGTGCAAAAATGATTGTTGCAATTGCTGGCAACATGCTTCTTATGCCTGCATTAGGCAAGAGTTCTAACTACCTTAACATGAAAATTGATGATGACGGAAATATAGAAGGTCTGTTTTAACGTCTATCAGTTTTATTTAACCTTTTTGATTTTCAAGTTTTGGAAAGTTAATAATAACAAAATTAGCATTTAAACATTTGCAAATAAACTTGCTTTAAAAGGCAAAACTTTAAGCAGAATGTTTGTTTTGATATTTAAAAAACAAAATCAATAATTGCTAAACACTGGCAAGGCCAAAATACAACATAACCCCTTTAAAAATGGCGGTTGTAAATTGGTCCTTATACTCTACGGTGTTTAGCAATTTTTCTTCTTCAGGGTTTGAAATAAAGCCACACTCTATAAGCACAGATGTGTAATAACTGCAATTTAATATGTAGTAATCGCCAACTTTACCTTGTTTGTAACTAGCATTGCAATAAGTGTTAAGGCTTTGCTGAATTAAATTTGCTGCAGTTTGGCTGGCAGAATCGTCTTTGCGATAATATGTGGAAGCACCATGTGCGGACTTATCTTTAAAACTATTCATATGTATGCTTATCATGAGGTTTGGATTTGCTTTTTTGATTATTTCAAAACGTGCTTTCATATCGCTCAATTTTTTGTTTGATGCAAATTCACTATATAGGCCATCGTCTGTTTTACGTGTCAATTCAACACGGTAACCCGCTTTAACCAATTTTTCTTTTAATGCCAAAGTATAGGCAAGATTAATTTCTTTTTCTATTGTGCCATTTGTGCCTACACTGCCACCATCACGTCCACCATGGCCAGCATCAAGCACAATAGTTATGCCATTATATCGGCTGGCGGAGTATGCCACAATTCCAGAAAAAGCAAGCGACAACAAAAACATTACCAACACAAGCACAACACAAAATTTGTGTGCTGACAACTTTTGTTTGCACCAGATAAATACTGTTTGAAATTTAGATTTAAAACTTTGTTTATTTTGGCTTGTACAATCTTTTTTTAAAGGCTTTTTTTGCATATTAAAATATATTGTTCTTGCTTTTAATTTATGAAAAATCGTCTATTTTTAAGCTTTACAAATCACGCAAACTTTGCCAACACTGATTTGTTTTGAAAAAAAAGAAAAATTATGATATAATATAAATTATGAAATACTCACAAATTAGCAAATTAAAACATGCAAAAAATATTTGTTTGATTGCTCACAACGAACCTGATGCTGACGCATTGTGCAGCATGATTGTTTTTAAAAACTTTTTATCCACAAAATTTAATGTGCATGTGGATATCTTTGCGGAATACAGCCATTTACCACACAGTTACGATTGTTTAACTGATAATCAAAACATAAATCAAGGTAAAGCAAATTATGACTATGCTGTTATGATGGATGCGCCAAAAACTGAAAGGCTTGGTGTGTTTGAACCATTGTTTTTAAACTCTCCAAACAAGCTGGTGATTGACCACCATGCGACAAATGAATTTGACCGTAAAACCAATATTATAAGTGTGGTTAGTTCCACATGTGAAATTGTTTTTGATATTCTTTCAGCTTTCAACTATCAATTCACAAAAGCGGATTACGGCATGATTTATGCAGGCATTGTAACCGACACCAACAACTTAACCGTTGGTGAACGCACAAAACATACTTTTGAGATTGCTGGCATATGTGTGCAAAATGTGGAATGCTACCCTATTTATGAAAACTTTATGCTTAACAATACCAGACAAAATATGGACGTAATGGCAATTTCTATTCAAAATGCAAAATATTTTGAAAATGGCAAAATTATAATATCTCACATTACAAAACAGCAAGCAGAAAAAAACAATGTTACACAAGATAACTACACTGGCATTATCAATCGCCTTTCCACTATCAATGGTGCGCGCTTGGTTGGTTTTATCTACCCTAAACAAGGTGAATATTATGTTAGCATGCGCGGACGTGCTGGTTATGATGTTGGCAGCATTGCAAAAGAAAATGGCGGCGGTGGCCACACTGGTGCAGCTGCATTTATGTCAAGCATGACTATTCCACAAATTGAAAACTTGTTGCTTGAAAAATTTAACCAAGCATTAAATCAAGGCAAAGATCAAGAGAAAAACTTGTTTTATTAAATCTAAATCGTACACAAAAAAATGATGCTCCGTGCATCATTTTTTTATCAAATCTTATAACTAAATTATCACTTTAAAAACCTAAATAGTTTTGACTATTAAAAGTTTTTTGTTGCCACATCGCGGATTTTAATAAAGCCTGATTTAACTTCAGCTGTTAAAACATTTCCGTTTTCACTGCTTGTGTTAACATTGAAAGCATTTTCGCCAGTAAAATCGTGGTTTTGATAACCTAAACTTTCAAGGGTTGAAAAGTTTATATTAAGTTTGCCTGTTGTTGCTTTTGTTTTTAAATTGAAAGCTGAATTATTTGCAAATTCAATGTATGCACTGCCATTGCCTGCTTTTACGTAGTTTTCGCCAATAACGTTGTTCATATAAATGCTTGCGTTGCCATTGCCAGTAATGTCTACTGAAACATTTTCAACACCTGCCGCTATAATTTGACCATCAAAAGTTGTTGCTTGCAATTTTCTTGCATTTGAATTTTCAGCAAAACTTGCCGCAGCGCTATTGAAGTAAACTGAAATATCACCATAAACTGATTCGGCAAGTAAAGATGCGGTTGTATCTTTTAAAGTGATATTGCCATTATGTGTTGAAGAAAGATATAATGCAGCAGTTGCTTTGTTTACCACAATGTTGCCATCGCGTGTTTTGATTGTTGCTTGCGCATTTACTTCACCAACATTCACTTTGCCACTTTTGGTAAGAGTGATTGAAGCACCTGTTAAAATTTTGCCTAAGCTTAAATTTGTATCACTTGAAGTAACAGCAATTTCGTTTACTTCATCAATTGTAACACTGCCGCCTGCTGAAGACTTGCTTAAATTGAATTTTGCACATTTCTTTATCTTTATCATTGCGCGGTCATTTTTCAAGACTGTAAAGTTGCCTAATGTTGCACTTGTTCCGTAGAAATTGCCTGCATATGAATTAAATTCAACATCATTATCAACCAAACTAACTTTATCGCCTAAGGTGTAATTGCCACGGTTTAACCTAACTGTCAATTTGCCTGAAATTGTGCAAGATTTTATTTTTGCTTCACCATTATTTGTTTTGTAAGCAAAATTATCAAGCACCAATTTTGCATCATCAACATTTGTTAATGCATTGTGGTTGTTAATTGAAACATCAATAGAAGTAAGTTGTGGTAAATACAATGTGATTTTAGAGTTATTTGGAACACATGCCCCGTTTGGTTCGGTTACCGTGATTGTTAAATTGCCTGAAACCAAACTTGAATCAATTTTCAATTGGCTGTTCTTTTTAAGCACAAAACCAAATGAGTTTGCGTACACTTTTGCATATATATTTGAATCTTCAGTTGAAACAATGTTAACATCGTAGTTGTAAGAATTTAATGTAACTTTGTTTATCGCATTTTCAGTTGTATTGTAAATGTTGGAAGAAAAATTTTCGTTATAACTGATATAACAAATTCCAAACAAACTGCTGTTTGGCACAATAAACAAATATAATATGCCAATTGCACACAAGCCTACAAGCGACAAAATAACAATGGCAAAATACTTCCAAAACTTTTTCATATAAATATGATAACTTTAATTGAACTTTTTGTCAATAATTTTGTAAATTAAAAATCTTTTGTGTTGACAGTTAGATGTTGGCTTTTTTAAACTCTTTTTTATGCTGTTGCAGCCATACAATTGCCGCTTGATGTTAGATTTGTTGCAACAAGATTTGTTTATTGTTTTGATAAAAAATTTGTATAGAACCAAAACTTAAACACAAGCAAATTGTGTTGATAATTTGTTTGATTGTGCTATAATAAACTTGGAATAAGAGGTAATTATGATTATAACAATTGAAGGCACTGACGGCAGCGGAAAAGCCACACAATCTAAGCTTTTGTATGAAACATTAACTGAGCATGGCTACAAGTGCAAACTGATAAGTTTTCCTAACTATGAAAGCGCGTCAAGCACTCTTGTTAAAATGTATTTAAATGGTGAATTTGGTGAAAATGCCAACTGTTTAGACGCTTACCAAGCAAGTGCACTATTCGCTGTTGACCGTTTGGCAACAATGAAAAATATTAATGTTGATGATTTCGACTATATCATTTTAGATAGATACACACCAAGCAATATGATTCACCAAGCGTGCAAAACTGCAAATGCAGCCGAGCGCGAAGATTGTTTGAACTGGCTTAACGATTTTGAATATAACAAACTTAAATTGCCAAAGCCAGATGTTGTTTTATTTTTAGATTTGCCTATTGAAATTAGTTTAAATTTGGCACACAACCGCAAAGATTTAAAAAACGGACAAAGCCAAGATATTCATGAAAAAGATAAAGAATATATGTTGCATGCCTACAAGCAAGCAAAATATGTTGCAAAAAAATATGATTGGACAGTGATTGATTGTTGCAAAGACGGCAACTTGCTTTCTGTTGAGCAAATACACAACAAAATTTTAAAAGCTTTGAATATTGATTTTACATTTTTAGGCAATTTGTGATATATTAAATGCTAACAAAAGGATTATATATGTTTACAAGAAGAGAATTAATAGATAAATGGATGGATTTTTACACAAGTAAGGGGCATGTTGCAATCCCTAGTGCGAGTGTTATACCTGAAAACGATCCAACAGTTTTGTTTACAACTGCTGGTATGCACCCCCTTGTGCCATATTTGTTAGGCCAATCTCACCCAAAAGGCAAACGTTTGTGTGATGTGCAAAAATGTATTCGTACTGGTGATATTGATGAAGTTGGCGACAACTCACACTTAACATTTTTTGAAATGCTTGGCAACTGGAGTTTAGGCGACTATTTTAAAAACGAAATGGTTGGTTGGAGTTATGAATTTTTAACAAGCCCTAAATATTTAGGCTTAGATAAAAACAAACTGGCTGTAACAGTCTTTGCTGGCAATGATATTGTTCCACGTGATGAATTAACTGCAAGTTTGTGGGAAAAAGCTGGCATTGATAAAAAGAATATTTACTATTTGCCTGACAACTGGTGGATTTTAGGCAGTGGTGTTGGCCCTTGTGGTTCGGACACTGAAATGTTTATTGACACTGGCAAACCAAAATGCTCACCAGAATGCAACCCTAGTTGTGATTGCGGCAAATTTTTAGAAATTTGGAACGATGTGTTTATGGAATTTAAAGCCAACGCTGACAAAACCATTGAACCATTAAAACAAAAAAATGTTGATACTGGCATGGGCTTGGAGCGTTCACTTTGCGTGCTTAATGGCGTGAAGAGTGTGTTTGATACTGAAATTTTCCAACCAGCAATACGTTTATTGGAAAGCCTTTGCGGTAAATCTTACACTGACGACAACCTTAAACCTTCATTTAGAATTATTGCCGACCACATCCGCACTTCAACCATTATGTTAGGGGACGAAAAAGGCATCGTTCCAAGCAATATTGGTCAAGGTTATGTTTTACGCCGCCTTATTCGCCGTGCAATTAGACACATGAAAAACCTTGGAATTGCTGCTGGTCATCTTGGTGAAATTGCAGATTTGTATATCGACTATTTTAAAACTGACTACCCTGAACTTGACCTTAACCGTGAAAAAGTTAAAACTGAATTGAACAAGGAAGAAGAAAAATTCTTAAAAACACTTGAACTTGGCAACAAAGAGTTTGATAAAGTGGTTAATGGCATTGAAAGAAAAAATCAATTTATGGCTGGCAAGCCTGGTTTTGTGCCTGAAACACAAATCAATGGCAAATCTGCCTTCCGTTTGTATGATACTTTCGGCTTCCCTATTGAACTTACAGTTGAAATGGCAAAAGAACGTGGCTTAGCAGTTGACGTTGAAGGCTTCAATGCAGCTTTCCGTGAGCATCAAGAATTGGCACGCACAACAAATGCAGGTGTGTTTAAAGGTGGCCTTGCTGATGATAGTGTTTGGACAACCCGTTTGCACACTGCTTGCCACTTGCTTTTGGCTGCTTTAAGGCATAAATTTGGCACACAAATTGAACAAAAAGGCAGTAATATCACAAGCGAACGTTTGCGTTTTGATTTTAACTTTGACCGTAAATTGACAGACGAAGAAGTTAAAGAAATTGAAGATTTTGTTAACGCTGCAATCAATAAAGCAATCCCTGTTGAACGTGTTGAACTTCCTAACAAAGAAGCAATAGCACAAGGTGCATATGGTGTGCATAAAGCCGCTGATGATGAAATGGTTTCAATTTACCGCATTGGCGATATAGACTTCCAAATTTGTGGTGGTCCACACGCAAACAACACAAGCGAACTTGTTAACTTTAAAATTGCAAAACAAGAAGCAGTTTCTGCTGGCGTGCGCCGAATTAAAGCAACAATCAATAACAAATAAATGTGTTTTACTTTGTAAAAATTGTTTAACATTGAACCAATCAATTTTGCCAAAACTTTTTATATGATTTAACTTTAACTTAAATTTAATCACAACAAAAAAGATACACTCTTGCGGTGTATCTTTTTTAAGCGGTACATTATCAACATTAAATATACCTTTTTATAAACTTACAGATTTTTAGCTTATTAATTAATTCTCTATACTCTCTGCGTTGTACATTGTTTTAAATTTTTCGTTGTTTTTGATAAGTTCTTCAAAACTGCCAGTGTCTACAATTTTGCCTTCGTCCATAAAGAAAATTTTATCAACATTTTTGATTGTAGAAAGCCTGTGTGCAACAATGATAATTGTGCTTTTACCTTTGATACGGTCGATGCTCTCTTTAATGGTGTTTTGTGCAAGGTTGTCCAAACTGCTGGTGCTTTCGTCTAAAATTATAACATTAGATTTTTTAAGCAACGCACGGGCGATGGCAAGGCGTTGTTTTTGTCCGCCAGAAAGTTTCATGCCACTTTCGCCAACTTTTGTGTCTATGCCTTTTGATAGACCTGCAATAAATTCTTCCAACGCTGCGTCTTTGATAACTTGATTGATTTCTTCGTCAGTGGCGTCTGGTTTTGCAAGCAACAAGTTTTCTTTTATTGTCATATCAAATATGTAAGGGAATTGGTTTACCAATGCAACTGATGAACGCAAAGTTTCTTTATCAAGTTTGTTGATATCAATTCCACCAATCAGCACTTTGCCGCTGTCCACTGTGTAGATTTTTGAAATCAAGTTAAGCACTGTGGATTTGCCGCAACCAGATTTACCAACAAAAGCAACTGTTGTGTTTGGTTCAATTTTAAAAGATAAATTGTCAAACACTTGCTTTTTGCCAGTGATTTCTCGCTTTGGCACTTCTTCTTTTATCTTGTGTTTTTTGTTGTACTTTTTCTTTGCTTCAATTTCTTCATGTGTGAAGCTTTTGTATTCAACATAACCAAAACTAACATTTTTAAATTCGATATCACTGCCTAAATTTTTGCGGTGTAAAGTGCCGAATTTTTCAAGGTCATAATCATCATCTTTATAAAGTTCGTTAATGCGTTCGTAACTCACTTTAATATCTGCATAACCATTGACTATGGTTGTTACAATGTTAGACAAGTTGTCCATTTTAAAGCGGTTGCTATATAAAATCAAGAATGCGGAAAGTGTTAAAAAACCTTTGTCTAATAAAATGATACCAACAGATGTGAATATCACAAAGAAAATTGTGAATGCTGTCCAGTCCAAAGCACGATATCTAACATTGCTATCTTGTGCTTTGATGATAACTTGTTTATAGTTATCAAAATTTGATTTTGTTATGTCTTTAAGTTTTGTTTCAAGGTTAAGCGACTTGATATCACGTTCGCTGCGCACCACTTCGTTAAGCAAACTTGAAACAGTTTCGTTTGCCTTGTTGGTTTTGCGCTGGTTATTTATTCTAGCTTTTTTGCGATAGTAAGTTATTGCCATCATAGCGGCTAGATAAACAACTAAAATTAAAGACGTCCAAACATTAACAGTTAATAGATAAATCACAACAACCACAACATGAATAAGCAAACCTATGCTTTCAATAATATTTGTTAACCTATTAAAAATGGTTTCAGGGTCGGAACGAATACGTTGTAAGAAGTTGCTTGTTTGGTGGTTTGCATATGCTGCCGATGAAATTTTAAAAGCTTGTTCTGCGATATCTAAACTCATTGCTATTGTGATATCGGTTGATAATTTTGCAAACAACTTTGGTGAAAAATAGTTTACAAAAATAATCATAACATACAGTGAGCCAAGCACTGCCACATACTTTAATGCCAAAGCATAATTTGCTTCAGTTATCGCAACCACCATATGTGCTGGCAGAATTGCAAATGGAATGTTGATAAGTGCATCTATCAATACAAGAAGAATGTAGGCAAGCACTTTCCATTTGTGTTGTTTTAGATACGGTTTAATGCTAAACTTTTTTTGCTCTGTTTGCTGCAAAGTTTTTGTCTTGATTTTTGGCTTAGCCGTATCTTTTGTTGCAGGGCATGATGCGATTAAATCGTTGTTTGATTTTTTCAAATTATCACCTCCCTTGAAAAAAATAGACCGTTAACATATTAAATTTTTAAATATGCCAAGCGGTCAATGCGCCTAAATAATAACATAACTCAATATAAATGTAAATAAAAATTTAAAAAATTTTGTCAAAAATATTTTTAAAAAATATATTGATTTTTAATAAAAAATATATTATAATTAAAATAATAATTAAAAAAATGCCTTAAAATATAGATTTTTAGGGCATTTTTATTATTTTTTTGGTTTTTTAATTTAATTTTTATTTATTTTAAATTTAATTATTAT
>SAMEA104315431__coassemble_527_pt1 | contig 30964 bp, 28 predicted proteins | sample SAMEA104315431__metabat2_low_PE_029 | metagenome-assembled genome bin SAMEA104315431 (sample SAMEA104315431) | gut metagenome | biome: Monkey gut; feature: monkey-associated habitat; material: faeces | place: China | collected 2013
TATCATTATATATACGCGTATACGCGCGTGCGCGCGCACGCGCGAAAAGAGATGTTTGATTAAATTAATGTTTCAATTATTTAACACCTATTTTTTTTGTAAATAATTTATTAATAATTTTATAGCTGTTTTATCTTTGAATTAATAAAAATATTTTTTAATATTTAATTTTATAATGTTTTTTCTTTATAATTTTATAATATTGACAAAATTTTAATAAAAATATATAATAAAATAAATGAAAATCACTAAACTTGAACTTAATAATTTCCGCAATTACACCAACGCACAAGTAGAATTTAAAGATGGTGTAAATTTTGTTGTTGGCAAAAATGCACAGGGCAAAACAAATATGCTGGAAAGTTTGTATCTTGTTAGTGTTGGTAAAAGTCCAAAGAATAGCAAAGAAAAACAGTTGATAAAATTTGGTGAAGAACGTTCACGTATTGATGTGGACTTTGTGTGCAAAGCTGGAAACAAAAACATAAAAATGTTTTTAGATAAAGCAAACAAAAAAGCAATAAAGATTAACAACTTGAACATTTTAAAACTTACTGAGCTTGTTGGTATTTTATCTGTAGTATACTTTAGCCCTGATGAAATGAAGTTGATTAAGGAAGTGCCAGAAGATAGACGTAACTTTTTAGACGTTTCAATAAGCCAATTTGATAAACCGTATTTGTATAATCTTTTAAGATATGATAAAGTTTTAAAACAACGAAATGCAATACTAAAAAGTTTTGATACTGCACAAACAAAGATAGAACAACTTAAATTATTTACTCCACAATTAATTGAAATTGCTGAAAAAATAATTGAAAAACGCATTGAATTTATTAATAAATTAAAAATTTTTGCAAAAAACATACACAAAACAATAACTATTGATGAAAATTTAGATATTGAATACAGTTATAAAAAGCAAGAAAACATTTCCATAAAAGATGATTTACAAAATCAGTTTGATAAAAATTTAAACAAAGAATTGGAATTAGGTTACACTTGTGTTGGACCACACCGTGATGATGTAATATTTAAAATCAATAATTTGGATTGCAGACAATTTGCAAGTCAAGGTCAACAGCGCACTGTTGCATTGGTTGTTAAACTTTCACTTATGGAAGTTATAAAGCAAGAAATTGGTGAATATCCAGTTTTATTGCTTGACGATGTTTTAAGTGAACTTGATGATGATAGGCAGAATCGTCTGCTAAACCTGACAAAGCAATATCAAACACTTATCACTTGCACCGCTTTGCCACATATAAACTTTAAAGCAAATATAATTGAAATAAAAAATGGCAGCCCTGTTTAATGGTTGCTTTTTTATTTTTTTGTTTTAATCTTTTGTCTATACAACTATAAAAGTTTAAATCTAATAACATAGTTGTCAAACTTAAACAAAATTATGTTCTATTGTTTTGATGTTACAAAAGTTTAAGATTAATTATTTGTTTGTTTTTTCAATCTATTGTTTTGCGTAAGTGTAAAAAAATTTAGTTAGATAAAAAATCGTTATTAATATTTATAAAAAATATCTTTTTGCTAATAAAAAAATAATTTTTGTTGCAAACATAAACAAAATTAACAAAAAAGCAGGTGTTTTGCCTGCTTTTTTAATTATTTTTTATTTTTGTGTTGTGTTTTTTAATTTGATTTTTTATTTAAAAATTGGTTTCTAATATTTCAACAGTCTGCTGCGAATATCATTTACCAAAGTTTTAATATGTGGGTTAACTTTGATTTGATTACTGATTTTATCCCTTGCATGCATGATTGTTGTATGATCCCTACCACCAAACAAATCGCCGATAGCTGTAAGTGGAATATTTAACATGTCGTTGATAAGGTAAATGCATAATTGCCTTGGTTCAACAATTTCTTTATTTTTCTTTTTACCAATTAAATCTTCTTTGCTGATTTTGAAGAAGTCGCAACAAGTGTTCATAATCTTTTCAGCATTGAGATTTGTTTTTTCTTCTTCAACATAATCTTTAAGAGCTTCACGAGCATCGTCCATACTTGCATGAGTTTTACCAAGCAAACCGCTATAGAAAACAACTTTACTAAGTATGCCTTCCATTTCACGAATGTTTGTGCCTGTTTTTTGTGCAATAAAATCTACAACATCTTCGTCAACCAAATAACCTTCTTGGCTGCACTTCTTTTTTATAATTGCAACTTTGGTTTCATAGTCTGGTTCTTGGATATCTTGAATAAGGCCTGAACTGAAACGGCTGCGCAAACGTTCTTCCAACGCGGTCATCTCTTTTGGTGAACGGTCAGAAGCTATGATAATTTGTTTATTGTTTTGATATAAATCGTTAAATGTGTGGAAGAATTCTTCCTGAATGCCCATTTTGTTACTGATGAATTGTATATCATCAATCATAAGCACATCTACGTTACGGTATTTTTCTCTAAAATCGTTATTTGAATTGTCTTTGCCTTTACGGATTGAATCTACATAATCGTTTGTAAACTTTTCACAAGTAACATAAAGCACGTTAAGGTCTGGCCTATGAGCGTTTAAATAGTTACCAACCGCATGTAACAAGTGAGTTTTACCAAGACCAACACCACCATAGATGAAAAGTGGATTAAATTTTTCGCTTGGATGTTCAGCCACATTTTGCATTGCTGCACAAACAACCTGATTTGATTTGCCAACAACAAACGCATCAAAAGTGTATTTTGGATTAAACTTTGATTTAAGATTTGTTACATTGGACATAATCTTTTCAAGTTCTTCGTCCTGCTTACGGATATTTTCTTCATACTCTTGTTTTTCAGTTACACGAACAAAAGTGTATGAATTAAATTCTTCCCTAACACATTTGGTTATCTTTTCAAATATGCCTGGTTGATTAACTTGGTTTTTTGCAGTTACACTTGGTGCCATTAAAATAAGTTCATCATTTGCGTATTGGATTGGGGTTAGTGTGTTAATCCATAAATCGAAAGTTACTGCTGTTACTTCGGTTTCCAATCTGTTTAAAACTTTTTTCCATTGGTCTAGCAAAAACATAATTAACTCCTATGCTTGCATTATACTATATATAAACGAAAAAGTCAATCACCAAGTTTAAATGAATGCATAGATTTAGATTAGTGTTTTCGCTGTTTAATTATTTTTGTTTTAATATTTCTCTTTATATTCGTTAACGCCAAGAAATTTAAGTTAAAAATTGAACTTGTTTTTATTATATTTAAAATTAAGTTACTTATATACATATATATACGCGTACGCGCGAACATATATAAAGTTATTTTTTATTTAAGTTTACTACTTATATTTTAAGGTAACTTAAAATTTAATAATGCGCACGAACTTATTAATAATATATCTTTTTTTTAGTTTGCGCGAACTTATATAAAAATTTATTTAAATTAAGTTTACACGAACATTTTACTATAATTTATATTATTAAAAAGCACGAGTTAATTAACATAAGATTAATTATTATTGATTAATAAAATTTTAATTAAGTTGTTTTCTAATTTGAGTTTGCGCGAACTTATTATAAAGTCGCTTTTTATTTAAGAATGTGCACGCGATGAATTTAATTTATTTATTATATATTTAATAAGTAGTGGCACATGTGTACAAAAGGTGCTTTTATTTTGCAATAATAGGTCAACAACGTTAATAGTTTATTAGATTTGTTTTATGGTGATGTGTTTCATTATTTTTTTAGCTTTGGTTATGTTTTGTTTTATTCAAACTGTTTGTGATTTAAATAGATAAAATTTGTATCGTTCGTTTAACATTGTGAAAATTGAAGTGTTACGAATTGTGCATTTTTAAATTAAGAATAACTTTATTTTAAGTTTGCGTGTATACAAGTGCAGGCGTATATTGGTTAAAAAGTTAGATTTAAATTATGTTTGCGCGCGTATACGTATATAATATGAAGTATACTTAAAAGAAAAGAGCCAAAATTGGCATAAGATCTGCTAAAAATAGGGCAAAAATAGGGTTGTCCACACACAAATTTAGGTTGTACACATTGATTTTCACAGAGTTGTGCACAACAATTGTGGATAAAAATTGTGGAATATTTTGAATTATTTTGTCGAAACGCACTAAATGTAGTGGTGTGGTAAAGTTATCCACATTTGCACATTGCCTAATAAAAAAATCACTACCAAAAAAACTAAAAAAATTTATAAAAAACAGCGTCTGTATGTGTGTGCGTAATACTCTTAAAACTAGCTTATTTATAGATAATTATAGCAAAAATGTTCTGCTGATTAATAAACCAAAATTATCGACAAATTGCTGATAAATTTTCGACAAATTATGACGTTTTTGATTGACATAATTGCGTTTGTTTGTTAATATGTTGATATTGAAAATCGCGGCTTGAAACTTGGTTAGATTTAAGCGGATAGGGGTTATATCTTTCAGATATAAAAACTTGAATTCAAACGGTTAAAAACGCTTTTAAAAGGAGAAATTATGCAATTTAGATGTGATGGGCTTGAACTTAGTGATGCAATCAGCGTTGTATCAAAAGCAATCAGTGGAAAAACAACAAGCCAAATTCTTGAAGGCATCAAAATGGTTTGCACAGACGATAAACTTGTGCTTACTGCAACCGACCTTGAAATTAGTATTGAAAAAACTATCCGTGCTGAAGTTATCAGCTCAGGTGAAACTGTGGTGCCTGGCAGATTGTTTGGCGAATATATTAAAAAACTTACAAATGAACAAATCGAATGCGAACTTAATGAACGCAACCAACTTAAAATTTCTTACACCGATAGCGAAGGTGTTTTGCAATGCATGGACGTTAGCGAATTTCCAAGTTTGAAAGAAGTGGAAAAAAACAATTTCTTTGAAATTAATAAGGACGATTTCCGCGCACTTATCAACAATGTTTACTACGCTGTTGCTCAAGACGATAGCCGTCCAATTTTGAAAGGTATTTTGATTGAAACAACTGGCACAAGCATTCGTGCTGTTGCAGTTGATGGTTGCCGTTTGTCTATTGCTAACAAACAACTTGTTATGTCTACTGACGATTTCAAAATCATTATTCCTGGCAAAAATTTATATGAAATTATCCGTATGCTTGATGGCGAAGGTACGGTTAAAGTTTATGTTCACTCAAACAACATTATGGTTGATTTGGGCGATACTATCATCATCAACCACTTGATTGATGGTCAATTTATCAATTACAAACAAATTGTTCCAAAAGATTTTGGCACAGTTGTTACTATCAATAAATCACAACTTGAAGACGCTATTGACCGCGCCAGCGTTTTAAGCAGAATTGATAAAAACAATCTTGTTAAGTTTGACATCAAAGAAAAGAATTTGATGCTTACTTCAAACAGCGAAATTGGTAACACAAAAGAAAATATCACAGTTGGTGTGAAGGGTAATGACCTTAACATATCTTTCAACTCAAAATATTTCAGTGATTGTTTGCGTGTTATTGATAATCCATACGTTAAAATTAAACTTAACAGTGCAATTCAACCTTGCATTATCACACCTTGTGAAGGTGATGATTTCACTTTCCTTATCTTGCCAGTTAAATCAAGATAAGTCATTTAAGGTGTATGGTTTAATTTAGGTTTTTCAGTGTGAATTTTGCTTATATTTTCACAACTCTAGATTTTTAAAATTTATGTTATTTTAATTTAACAGAGATTTGTTTTAGATGAAGATAAGATAAAAAAACAGTTGAAAAAGCCTGAAATTTAAGTAAACTAAAAGAAAAAGTTATCCACATTTTTTATTGTTTTTGTGGATAACTTTTTTGTTGATATATTGTTATTATTTTAAGTTTGATTTTATTATTTTGTTGTGTTGTGATAACAAAAATTATTAAATGAAAGAAAGATAAATCTAAACAAATAATTCTGTTTTCGCAGTGATTAAAAGCAAATATAAAATTGAAAAATTAACGATATTAATTTTTAAAATTTAATTGACACCTATCTTTGTTTCTTAATTAAAAAATTGTATATTTTTTATAAGTTAAAAACTAAATTTTTAAATAAATGCAAACAAAAAAGCCAGGTGTTATATACCTGACTTTAAGTTGGTTTTAAACATTCAGTGAATCGTCTTTTGATGTGTTTTCTGCTGAATACTCACTATATCTATCCAACCACGCCTTTTCAACTTCATCACAAAACTCTTCAATATCATTATATTCAATATTCATGATTATTTTAGATGTCATTCCTGGAATAATGTTGGCAAATTCATTTGTATGTAAAACGTATTTAGAATTTATACTTTTCAAGTAATTATAAGCTCTGCCATTGTTATGTTTTAATACGTTAACAACTTCTTTAAATTCTTTAATTTTTGGATAGTTGTTTAAATTAAAATGAGATTCGAGTGCCACTTGATTTTCAAAGATTGTGTAAATATTTTGAAACATTGTGGACAATTCATTGTAGTAATTAATTAAAAGTGCACTCACATCATGTTGATATTGGTCAATTAAATCATCTTCTTGAAATTCGTTTGATAATTTCATTTTTTGGTCAAACTCTTTGCCTTTTTCATCAATTTGTTTCATTATCTCTTTTTTGAAAGCAAGGTCAGGGCGGTGTGAATAAACTTCTCTTTGACGGCGTAATTCTTCAATATAATTTATACATTTCCATTGATTGTAAGTAAATTGCATAATCTCTCCTATGTTTTAATTATACAACACATGAACAAACTTTTCAATAGGCTTTTTAAAAATTATACTTACCTAAACAAAGTTATTAAAAAAAAACACAAGTTTTAGCAACTTGTGCCAAATAATAAACCATGTTTCCGCCACAACTTGCTTGTGGAATGAAAAGAGGAGCAACCGACAAAAGGTTTGTGGTTGTTTTAAATAAAAAACAACCCGACCAATAAGTTGAGTCGCGACGATGGAGCAGAGAGGGGGCGAGCAGCGTTAAAAAAATTGCCCTAATGGGCAAATTTTAGCGTAGCGAAGGGAGCAACTTGTTGCGGCCAGCCCGACAAGGGTTGAACCGCGGGTTCAAATCCCTAAAACTTCTTAAATTTTTTGGCGCAGAGAGGGGGATTTGAACCCCCGAAGGCTTTTACCTTATCGCTTTTCGAGAGCGACACGTTCAACCACTCCGACATCTCTGCATATATTTTTTTGTTATTAACAACACAAGTATAACTTTTTTCTTAAAATTTGTAAATAGATTTTATTTGTTTGACTTTGCATTTGTCTTTTGAGTATTCTTTATTTGATTTATATAAAAGATAAACGCACTCATGAAAAAATTTAGTTTTAAAACAACACAACAAATAAGAAAAGATATTTTAACTGAAAACAAAAATCAAGATTCAGTGTTTTTCGCTGGAAATAATAATGTGTTAATATCTGTTCCGCATGGTGTATCTCAAACAAGATATGGCAAAGTAAAGGTTGCAGAGATTGGAACAATTCCGCTTGGAAAGTTGCTTGCAGACGCAACAAACAGCAATGTTATAATCAAAACTAAAAACAACTTTGACGATGCAAATAAGGATGAAGATTGTGCATATCGCAAAAGAATGGCTAAGCTGATAAAACAGTATAATATAAAATATATTATAGACCTGCACAGTTTGGCTAAACATAGGCCTTGTGATATAAATCTAGGCATCCATTTAGGTTTGAATATAAAAAAAGACGAGCAAGCCTATGACAAATTGGTTGAACTGCTTGAAAAAGATTTTATTGTCAGCATTGATGCACCTTTTATGGCATCAACAGGGACAATCAGCGGCTTTTATGCAAAAGAATTTGGTTTATGGACAATACAAATTGAAACAAACTGCAAGATATTGGTTGAATCAAAAGAGATTAAAAGATTTAATCAGCTGGCAAACACTCTTGAACAGTGGATTAATTGGTTAAACAATAGATAGACAAATATTTAAAAAATGTTTAAAATTTTACTTGACTTAAAAGTTGGTAATCCGTAACATAAAAATAGAAAAGATAAAATCTTTCTTTGTAAAGGCATGGCTGAAAACTTTATTTTAGTGTGTAAAATTAAGGTAAACGGCAGTGCAAACATAGTTTAGGGAGGGTATATGGCAAAGAAAAAATCTAAAAAGAATATGCTTAGCATTGTTTTAGCAATCGTGGTTGTTGCTTTGGCAGTTGTTACTGTTTGCACAATGTTTATGCCAGTGTTCACAACAAAAACATCAGCTTTAGGTGGTGCAGTTTCAAGCACTTCACATATCAAAGGCTTAGATGTTATCACTGCTGCATTTAAAGGTGAAACTTCAACTGATTTATCAAATGGTGCAAATGCACTTATCGCTTTAAAAAATAGCGATGAAGCAGGCGCTGTTACAGGCATTTTCTGCTGGATGTATTTTTTAACAGTTGTTGTTAGTGCTGCAATTTTGGTGTTTGCAGTTCTTAGAATTTTTGGTCTTAGATTCAAACTTGTTAACTCAATTTTAGGCCTTGCTGTCATTGTTTTGGCTTTGGTAGCTTTCATTTGTGGCTTTGTTGTTGCAAGCAAATTTGCTAGTGTTGATTTAGGTAGTTGGTTGTCTGGTAAAACTGTTGCCAATGTTGCTAACTATTTCATGTTACTTGGCGTTGCGGCTGGTGGCACAGATATTTGTTTGGCTAGACGCAAATAAAAAAACACAAATAAAATTTAGTTTAATTAGAAAAGTTCAACAATTAGCGTTGAACTTTTTTTGTTGAAAATTACAAAAAATTAAATAAACTATTTTCAAAAACTTTAGTTTATGTTATACTAGATATGCACTATTTCAATGGTTTCAGTTATGTGGTAACAACATTAAAACAACCTAATTTATATTTGTTTGGTTTTGGTGTGGATTAAACTATTGTTTTAATTTCAACTTAATTTAAAGCGATTTTAATATATTTTATATGCGGTTATGGCGGAACGGCAGACGCGCTAGTTTCAGGTACTAGTGAGAGAAATCTCTTGCAGGTTCAAATCCTGTTAACCGCACCAGACAATAAAGTATTGCATACAGCAATTCTAAGATATAGATAGTTGCACAATTATTAACGGATTTGAACCCGAGGGTTCAACCCTTGTCGGGCTGGCCGCAACAAGTTGCTCCCTTTGCTACGCTAAAATTTGCCCATTGGGGCAATTTTTTTAACGCTGCTCACCTGTTAACCGCACCACAACTCGAAAGCACAAGTTTTAGCGACCTGTGCTTTTTTAATCAAAAAATCACATATCGTCGCATTTACACTTGGCTTTCTCGTTCCCCACCAAACCCACTGCGTTTGGCTTCGGCGGGGTCCCTGATTGTCTTTTAACAGTCTGAACTTATTAAGTTTAGTTGCATTATGTATGTTGTATGGTCAAGTAGTGGTAGTTTAAATAAAATTGGAAAGGTGTGCTTTAACATCAATCGGCTTTTTGTTTGTGGTTGGAATATGATGAACTAAATAATTGAGTGTAGGGGTGTCTAACTGTTTGTAAGGTGTTGGAAATACCACGGGGCTAAATTTGCTTTACTTTTTTTTTGCTTTATTTCATAATAAAAACATAAAATGTAATTTTAGGAGATTTTATGATTGAATTTAGATACGATACACAACTTTTAATTTCAGGTGAAAATTTGGAAGAAGATGTTGTAAGAGATTATTTCTTGAAAAACTTTAAGGGAGATTGCCTTATCGCTGTTGGTGATGGTCTTGGCAGATATAGTGATACTATTAAAATTCACTTCCACACCAACGAACCTTGGGATGTGCTTAAATATTGTCGCACCCTTGGCGAAATCTACGATATTGTAGTCGAAGATATGGACCGTCAATCCAGAGGTTTGAAGGGCTAAATCTGAGACTACATAGGGTTCCCACAAAGGCAAACGAAGTGCGTTTGAGGGGAAAAGGAAAATCCAAGTTTAAGGCGAGTATTAGCGAATAGCAAATCCGCTAAAATGCAGGCTTTGACGTGAAGGTATGGATAGACAATCTCGTGGTCTTAAAGGCTAACAACTATAATTATTATTAAAAGAAAAAAATATCTTCAACAACAGGGTACCCACCACAATTTGTTGTGGAAGGGTTAAGGAAAAACCGAGCAAAAGGCAAATGTTTGCGCATACAAACTTGCAATAGCGAGAGTTTTGACGCGAAGATATGGACCGTCAATCCAGAGGATTGAAAGGATAATTAAAGGATAAAAATGCAAAATCTAGATTATAATTTTGTTTTGAATTTTGCGGCTAAAAAGCACGAAGGTCAATTGCGTGCTGATGGTATCACGCCCTATATTGAGCATCCTATTAAAGTTGCAGAATTGATTAAAAAGTACAAAAAGTCTAGAAACATTGATGCAATTGTTGCATCGGCTTTGTTGCACGACACTTTGGAAGATACTTACACTTCTTATCGTGAATTGGTTGATAACTTTGGTGAAATTGTTGCAAGTATGGTTATGGAAGTAACCACTGCGTCATATATGCCACACCTTGTTGGCAAAGGCAATTATTTGAAACATAAAATGATTGATATGTCTAACTACTCACTTTGCATTAAGTTGGCAGACAGGCTTGCAAATCTTATGGATGCTGGCAGTTTGCCAGAAGAACGCAGGCAAAGAATTATTTTTGATACATACGAAATTATAGAGTATTTGGAAGAAAAGCGCCAACTTACCGAAGCACACAGAGCATTGATTGAAGCAATTAAAGTTGAACTTAAAAAACTTGAACAAACAAAATAAGCCATTTTTTCTACAATAGGTTTTGTTAAACTAAAAGAATTTGCAAGGTTGTTTTGCAAATTTTTTGTTGCAAATTAATTGAGCCAAGTTAAATAAACACAAAGGTAAAGTGTGAAAAATAAAACGAATAATAAATTTAGTTTGTGTTATTTGCATTAACTACAATAAAAACCAAAGACGGCTTTAAATTGATACTTAGCTTTTGGTTTGTTGGATGACTATGTTTAATAAAATTGAAATTAAAATTTAACTAAAAACAACTAAAATAAAAATAAAGCCACAAAAAATACGATTGACAAGGTCGTGTTTTTTTGTTAGTATAGCCACAATAGGAATTCTGTTTTAAGATTTTATCTTAATGTTGGCATATTGCCTAAACCTGAAAGGCCTTGGCCTTGACTTAACCTATTGTGCTGATTTTTTTGTGGTCGAATAAGGCAAAAAAGTTGGCTTGGTTTTTTTAAACCATTGATTTTAAAGGAGGAACTATGAAACAAACTTACCAACCAAAGAAAAAACAACGCAGCAAAGTGCACGGTTTTAGGGCAAGAATGAAATCATTGTCTGGCCGCAAAGTGTTGAAAAGACGCAGAAACAAAGGCAAAAAAGAATTAACAAGATAGTTCTTTTAGGTATGGCGTATGCTTAAAAAAGAGAACAGGCTTAAAAAGCGAAAAGAGTTCAACTATGTTTACAAAAAAGGCGAAATTGCACACAGCACAAGTTTTTTTGTGCATTACACCAAAACTTGGCGCGACACACCGCAAATTGGCATTTCAGTTAGTAAACAAGTTGGCAACAGTGTGGTACGCAGCCGTGTTAAGCGTATCATAAGCGAAGCGTGCAGATTAAATATTGAAAAGTTTGAAAATAAAAATTACGTTATAACAGCAAAACAACCCGCAGCAACAAAAACAAGTGTTGAAATTTCAAACGAACTTTTACACTTGCTTAAAAAGGCGGGTTTGATGAAAATGCAAACTGAACAAGCAGGGCAAAATGATTAATTTTTTGTTTTGGCTATATTACATTTTGTGTTTTCCTTTAACCGTGTTATGTTTAGCTCTTATTGGGCTTTACAGATTGGTTATTAGGTATGCTTTACAACGTAGTTGTAACTTTATTCCAACTTGCAGTAAGTATGGTTGGGATTCAATTTTACATTTTGGTGCAATCTGGGGCGGAATTTTAACGCTTAAAAGATTGCTTAAATGCACGCCAAATCACAAGGCAGGGTTAGACTTGCCAAAATTAAATTTAATGGGAAATTATAAATGGAAATGTTAACTAACACAATGTTTTTAAAAGCAGACATGTGGACAACTTTAATTGACCTTTTTGCAAAATGGATTGTCAATTATGGTTGGACTATTGTTGTTTTTACCATTTGCTTAAAGTTGGTGTTGTCGCCACTTGATATTTTGCAACGTGTGGCATCAAGCAAGCAACAAAGGGCAATGGCTATTATGCAACCCGAAATTGATGCAATCAATCAAAAATATGCAGGCAACAGGGAAAAAATTAACCAAGAAACAACCAATCTTTACAAAAAGCACAATGTAAAAGTTGGTGGTATGTGTTTGAGTATGCTTTTGCCGCTTCTTATCACGCTTGTTGTGTTCTTCACATTGTACGGCAGCATTAGAAGTTATGGTAATGACAAAATTTACACAACATACAAGCAGTTAGACACTGCTTACGTTCAAGCAGAAACAAACTGGAACAACCCTGACACAGATATTGATAAAGCCGCTTTTGACAACGACATCAATGCTTACATAAAAGCAGAAATCAACAAGCAGTATGAAACATACAAAAAGCAAAATAGTTGGTTCTGGGTTAAAAATGTTTGGAAAGCAGACACAAACACCAGCCAATTTGTTGACTTTAACTCTTATGCAAAGCATCAAAAGTTAGACGATGAAGCAAAGGCAGAAGCAAAAGTGCGTTATGAATTTATCACTGCCACAATTTTGGACGGCGAAAAGGACGCAAACGGCTATTATATTTTGATTGTGCTTGCAGTTGCAGTATCTTTCTTAACACAATTCTTATCTGCAAAAGTGCTTGCACCAAAAGGGCAAAAATTAAACACTATGAACAAAGTGATGATGGCAATTATTCCACTTTCAATGATTGCGTTTGTGCTTACATCTAACGTGGTGTTCACACTTTATATCATCACCAACTCGGTTGTAACTTCAATCCTTAACACCATTTTAACCTTGATTTTTAGAAGCAAGGCTAAAAAAGGGCAAGATATTTTAATACCTAAAAAGAATATTCAAGTGGTTGAATACAGCAGAAATTATAAAAAATAATTTAACTTATTTAGCCACAAATGTTCAAACTTAAAAATTAAATTTTAAGAATGCTGTGGTTAAAATAACACAACAAAAAACTTTTTTAAGTTTTAAGGAGGAAAAATGCAAATTGAAGCAACAGGCAAGAGTGTGGAAATTGCAATTCAAAATGGGCTGCTTGAATGTGGCCTTAAACGTGAAGACGTAAAAATTAAAGTGCTTGACGAAGGTGGCCTTTTTAAAAAGGCAAAAGTTGTGCTTTCTTGGGGCGAAGAAACTGCTGAGCCAGAAAAAACTGAAGCAGATTTAACTGAACAACCAGCGCAAGAACAAACAGAAACAACAGAAACCGCAGTTGAAGAAAAGGTGGAAGTTGAAGTTTCAAAACCAGAAAAGAAACGCAAAATTGTTGATTCAACACGTTTGCAAGCACGTGGTGTTGAGTTCTTAACTGGGCTTGCACGCTTAATTGACGAAAACGCAACAGTTGAATGCACTGCTGGTGAAAACGAACTCAATTTCAGCGTTCGTGGTGAAAAAGTTGGCAAATTGATTGGCTATCATGGCGAAAATATGCAAGCAATACAAATGTTGTTATCAGGCCTTAAAACCAAAGGCGAAGGTGCAATAAGAATGTATTTAGATATTGACGGCTACAAACAAAACCGCAATCAATCTATCATCGACTTGGCAAACAAAATTGCTGAACAAGCAATCAAAATTGAACGTAATATTCACATGGACCCTATGAACGCTTACGATAGACGTATTGTTCACACAACACTTCAAGGCCGTGAAGATGTTACAACTGAATCAACTGGCGAAGGTGAAAAACGCCACGTTGTAATCAAACCTATTTTCAAAAGATAGGGTTGTCCTCAATTTTATTCTTAAAATTGAGCCTTAACCTATCTTCAAAAGATAGATTATCTAAAAGATAAGAAATAAAAAAGCGGGAAATTGATTCCTGCTTTTTTTGTGCTTTTTTGTTACCGTTTTAATTTAGGCAATCTGTTAAGCCGAATAGTTAAAATAAAGGCATATTGTAAACATAGGCAATGTGTTTGATTTGGCACATTATAGTTATAGCAACAAAGAATATATTTTGATTTAACAATAATAGGCATAAAGGCAAATTGAGTTTTTAGTTTTGTTTGACTTTTATATTGGTTGTTGTTATACTTTAATCAACTATAAAATTTTGCCGTTAGATTTTGTTTTTAATGCGGTAGTGGGAGAAAATATGGACAATAACAACATTAACCAAATGAGTGAATTTGATATTAAAGTGGAAAAAGTTAAAAAACTTGAAAGCCTTGGAGAAAAGGCTTACAAAGCAAAGTTTGAAAAAACACATGAAATTCATGATTTGGAAAAATATGAACTTGGCACAAAGGTTAGCATTGCTGGCCGTATGATTTTTAAACGTACATTTGGCAAGTTGATTTTTGCAAGATTGTATGCAATTGGCGACAATCATGATATTGATGCAACAAAACCATTGCGTACAAGTGTGCAAATCAGCCTTAACTTTAACATTGTTGGCGCTGATGCTCTTGCTAAATTTAAAGAATTTTGCGATATTGGCGACTTTGTTGGTGTTAGTGGTGAACTTATTCGCACTCAAACTGGCGAATTGACTGTGCAAGTTGAAACATTTGAACTTCTTTCAAAGGCTTTGCGTGGTTTACCTGAAAAATTCCACGGCTTGGTTGACATGGAATCACGTTATCGTCAAAGATATTTGGACATTATTTCTAACGAACAATCACGTCAAGTGTTTATAACACGCAGTAAGGCAGTTTCTTTTATTAGAAATTATTTGGAAAAACACGGCTTCTTTGAAGTTGAAACACCAGTTTTGCAAGTTAACGTAAGTGGTGCAAGTGCAAAACCATTCTTTACACACCACAACGCCCTTGATTTGGATTGCAACCTTAGAATTGCAACTGAAACATGGCTTAAAATGGTTAATGCTGCTGGTTTTGACAAAGTGTTTGAATTAGGCAAAGACTTCCGTAACGAGGGTATGGATCCAACACACTTGCAAGAATTTACACAAGTTGAGTGGTATGCTTCATACTGGGATTTTGAAGATAATGTTAAATTTTTCCAAGGCTTTATCAAAGAATTGATGCTTAATGTTATTGGCACAACAAAAATCACTGTTGCTGGCAATGAACTTGACTTTGGTAAAGACAACTGGGAACGTATAAACTATGTTGAAAAGATGCGTGAACTTCTTGGTTTTGACTTCCTTGAAATTGAAGACGCTGACCTTTTGCGTGAAAAAATTGCAGCAACCAAAAAGTTTGCAGCAGGTGAATTGGACGGCTACAAATCATGCCGTGCATTGATTGACTATGCTTACAAAAAACTTATTCGTGCAAACATTGTTGGGCCTACAATCCTTTACAACTACCCTGCATTCTTAAAAACTTTGGCACGCCGTAATGATAACGATGGCAGAGTTACAGATGTATTCCAAGTTGTTGTTAATGGTGCTGAAATTCTTAATGCTTACAGCGAACTTGTTAATCCTTTGGAACAACGACAAGCGCTTATTGACCAACTTAAAGATAAGGCAAATGGTGATGATGAAACTATGGACTTGGATGAAGACTTCTTGCTTGCTATGGAACATGGTATGCCACCAATGTCTGGTTTAGGTTTTGGTATTGACCGCTTTATAATGATGATTTACGACCTTCCAAACATTCGTGATAGTATTTTATTCCCTATGACAAAACCAGTTGTAGACAATGCTTCAAACGATGATAAGGAATAACAAGAATAATAGGTATTATTGTTTTTAATTTAGGAGATTAGTGTGAACAAAAGCCAATTAGAAAAAGAGATTAAAACAAGAACAGAAATCTTAAAAGATTATTTAGGCAAAGTGCAACAAATTCAAAATTATAGGTATGATATTGAGTGTCAAACTTATTTTACAACTGTTAACAATATCATAAGAAAAATGAACAAAATTTGGGCTAACTTATCTTCATATAGTGATGCTGAATTTGCAAATTTGAATTTTAAACAGATTATTGCAGATTTAGACAACATGATGGTTGAACCTAAAATGACTTATGAACACATTAAATCAAGGGGCTTTTTACCAGCACCTCCAAGAACATATTAAATAATGATAGATATATTGATAATTATACAAAAAAATCACCAACTCAATGGCGATTTTTTGTTGCCTGTATAACCAAAAGGTATGTCGGTTTAGGATAATAGTTATTTAGGTTTATGCTAAATTGAATTATCTTTTAATGATAACCTTTTCGCCACCGTTAAGCACAAGTGGAAGGTTAGGGTTATAGCGTGATAAATCGTCTGGTGCAATTTTAATGCGTTTTGCAAGTTGCCAAGTTGTTTCTTCTGGCTTTGCAACAAAAATTTGATAGTCGTAAGCTGAAAAATCAAGGGCTTTGCCAATGCTTAAATTATCAACCATTTTAAAGCTACCTTTTTGATAGCAACAAATTGCCACACTGACGTTATATTCCATTTCAATAATTGTGCCACGTTTTGCTTTGGCTTTGCTGTCGGTTACCGCAATGTCAACATGGTGGCAATCAAGGTTAGTGCAAGCTATTTTGGTGTTAAGCACAAATGGAAGTTCGGTTTGTTTTGCTTTTAATTCTCGGTTTTCGTCCAAGAAAATGATTTGTGAACTGATAATGCCTTCAATGTAAATGGTTTCGTCCTTAACATAGGTGTTTGTGATTTCTGGCACAATATTTAAGTTTGCAACAATCTCGTCAATGGCGGTTTCATTTTCGTTTATTGTAACTTCGCCATTGATTTGCCCTGTATAATTTGTGCAGTTATCAATCTTATTGTATTCACGTGTGGCAAAGGTTGGTTCAACTTCATTGTCTGTGCTGTAAATATCGTCAACAACATCAATGGCAACCGCTTTGCAAACCACACCAGTAACAAAAATGTTGTGAGTTATTGTAAGCACGGTTGTGCCGTCTTCATTTTCTGTTTGAATGTTATCAACGCCAGCACATGTTTCAAAACTTAAATCTAACATATTTTCGTGCGTAAGATTTGCAATAGGAAGTTCAGTTTTAACGGCAAAAGTGTCGCAAAGGGTTTTTACGCAAGGGGTGTCGTTTTCGCTTGTTTCGTAAAGAAGGGTGCAGAACAACTTGCCTTCCACAACGGCATAATCGTCAAATGCGGTGGTTGATGTAGGTGCAAATTGAGCATTGTAACAAAGCAATTTTGAAATTGTGTCCTTTGTTTCTAAATTTGTTGTATAGTCAAACTTGGTGTTTACAACGTCTGTGATTGTGCAGGCGTTAACCATTTCTTTTTTAACCACCATATTTTCATAGTTTGAAATATTGTTAGGCATGCTTAAATTGAGATATAAAATTGGGTCTACACTCACATCGCAGTTAACTTTAAGTGTGCCAACATTTGAAACAACCGAGTTAACCAACTTAACACTGTTTAAAGTTATAAAACAATCTGCGGTTATGCTTGGGTCTACGATTGTTTCGTTAAGAGTTTGAGTTTCGGTTATTGTGTTGGTCATGTTGTCAGTGTCAACATACAAAATATTAAGCACAATTTTGCCTGAAATTGTGGCTTTACCTGAACCTGTTTCCACACGTTTATCTGTGAGTTTGCTATCTAAATTTAAAATGGTTTTTATGTTTACGTTTGTATCAATAGGCACACTTATTAATGTGTTAAAATTGAATTTGTCTAAATTCTTGGCAAAGGATAATTTAATTGCTTCGTTGTTTTCCATACAACCTCCTGTCCTAATAACATATAGTTGTAAACGTCAAAATATGCCTGTTTAAACTTGCAAAATTTAAGATAAATCAAAACAAAAGCCAAAAAACTAAATTTTGTGGTTGTTATGCATGTTGACAGATTGAACCAAAACATATTAATTGGTGATTTTATTGCTTTAAGCAAATCAAATTGCACGATGAACTATATTGATGTTACCATCATTTATGGTGCTGGTTTGGCTGGTAAATTAATGGTTAAAACAAGGCAAAACCAACAATACAACAAAAATAATACTTTATAAACAAAGTAAAACATTTTATGTTGTTAACCCCCTTTAAAACAAAAAAATGGCGTTTATATTGGAAGATAAACCAAAATATTTGGCTTTGGACTGTCAATTTCGACATTTTTGGAGGGATATAGTGTAAAATTCACAAATAAAAGCAAAAATGTGTTTTATTTTTATCGAATATTCGGTTAAAAGTTTGCTAGAATATGGTTGTCAATTAGACAGGGGTAAACGGCAATTATGCGCGCGAAAACATTGCCATATCTTGGGCCTTTGGCTTTTGGACCGTATTTTTTTTACGCCCTTTTGCCAGGCAAAAAGGAAATGGACTTTCCTAAAAAGGAGAATATTTAAAAATGCAAAAATTAACAATAGCACTTGCAGATGAAGATAAAAATGTTTTAAACACTCTTAAAGAAAAATTCAATTCAAACAACTATGATGTGATTGCAACCACCTCTTCAGGTGAAGAATTAATCAACATTATCAACACTCAAAAACCAGACATTGCCATTATGGACATTGTTTTAGAGCAATGTGATGGTTTTAAAGTGCTTGAGTCTGTTGCTGGCACAAATACAAAAATTATTGTTCAATCATCACTTTCTATTGACGGCTTTATCAATAAGGCAATCAGTTTAGGTGCAAAATATTATTGTATCAAACCTTTTGATGAACAAACATTGCTTGAAAGAATAAATGATGTTGCTTTTGGCAGCAGCAACCAAACAAAAAATGTGTCAGTTGCAAAACCAAACAATCATATTGAAGAAAAGATAACAAACATATTTATCACTGTTGGTATACCTGCACATATCAAAGGCTATCAATTTTTGCGTGAAGCAATCAAACTTGCCATTGCAAACCCTGAAATTATTAATTCTATTACCAAAAAACTTTATCCAACCATTGCTGAAAAGTATGATACCAGTGCTTCAAAAGTGGAACGTGCAATTCGTCATGCCATTGAAGTTGCTTGGAATCGTGGCAAAATTGAAAATATTAACAACCTTTTTGGCATCAAAGTTTATTCTTCAAACGAAAAGCCAACAAATGGCGAATTTATTGCCTTGGTTGCCGATAAAATGTTGATTGAAGGTGCGTAAACCTTAAATATAAAACATAATACTTTAATGTATATTTCTTTTTTGTATCAGTCCTGATGTTTTACGTGCAAAACTTGACAGATTTTGTTGAATAAAAATTAATTAAAACTTTAAAAATTTAGTAGACAAATTGAATTTATCTAACTATACTATATAAAGCAAATGGCTAAATTTGCTTTATTGACGTATTAAGCAAATGGCTAAATTTGCTTTATGAAATTGCTAAGTAAGTGATTAATTTGCTTTATGGTTACATAAACAAATATTTGACTTGGCTTTAGGAACATAAAAGCGAATAAAAGCACAGCAATTTGCTAAACTAAATAAATTTGCAAAGTTGAAAAACTTTAAAGGAAGGAGTTTTTATATGGCAAAATCAACAAAACCTGTTTGGATATTATGCCCAAGGTGTGAGTTAAACTACATTAAAAAAGCAGACCAATATTGTGATGTTTGTAAAAAAGAAATGAAGTTGATAAAATCAACTGATGACGATATCGGTGATTTAGAACTTTGCCCAATTTGCAAAATTAATTTTGTGCAAAGCGACCAAGAAATTTGCGATAGCTGCAAACAAGAACTTGGCATGAATGTTGACGAAGAACAAGAAAACAAGGAAATTGCAGACTGGCACAAATACATCGCGGACGATGATGACGAAGAAGACGAAGATGAAGACGAAAACGAATTGACCGATAATATTTACGATCAAGACGAAATGGAAGATACTTCAGGCATGGTTGAAGACTTTGAATTTGGCGATGATGCAGACAAGGAAGATGATGACGAAGAAGACGAAGATGAAGACCTTGATCTTGACATGATTGACGATGACGAAGAAGACGATGACGACGATGATGACGATGATGACGACAGCAAACCAGCTGACGATGACGAAGATTTTTAATCGCTTTTGTGAGTAACAACAAAATATTTATAAGCAAAAACAAAGCAAATTAAGTTGTTTAATTTTATCAACTTATATTTAAATCTTTTGAAGAATATTTATTTTATAAGTAAAAAACAAAAGGTGGCGTATGCTGCCTTTTTTTATGCAAATTTTATGTGATTGAAACTTGAATTATTGGCAAAATGTGAATTTAGAGTTGTGTATTGACAAACTGTTATTTTGTGTTATACTTAAAACATGGAAAACAATGAAGTTGAAGAATATGAAAGTTATGTTTTTAAGCTTAAAATCAATCTTAAAGACAAAAGAATTTGCGGACAAAAATATTTAAACATAAAAATGTTTGATAGTTGTTTTGGTGAGCAAGACACGGATTATTATGTGCCAATTGTTGGAACGGTTGAAGGCACAAATGATTTGTGCTATGGTGTGCGCTGCTGTGAAGATAATATGGTGTTCAAGATTTATGAAAAGGCAACCAAAACTGTTTACCTTGTTTATATTGTTGACAATATAGCCACAACAATAGAAGTTAATTCTCCTGACATTTTAACAAAATCACCACAATATCAATTTTGCAAAGTGATAGAAAGGGGCGAAGATGTTGAAAAAGTGGATTTAAACCAAACCCTTAAAATTATGCAATCTTATGCAAACACTGATGCTAACACAGCGTTTGAAAATGAATTTTCTGCCGACTTCACTTATAAAGATGAACTTTTTGATATGATGAGCGAAAATTTAACAGGTATGGCAAGGGCTATATACTTTTCAATTGTCAACAACTTTTTGGTTAAATTTAACTTGCATAGTTTATCAGTGCTTACCGACAACAAAAAGATAATTAAAATCTTTGATAAATGCAAAGATGAATATGACGATATTGACCCTAGAAAATATGACAAATTAATCGAGAACATCAGTGTTGAAGATTGGTTTGAATTATATAAAAGCGTAAAAGAACAATTGCCAAATTATCAAGTGTTTGCCGATATTCCAGAAACAGCATATGACGTGTTTAGTTATGGCATAGATGCCGAAAACAATTGTGAATACACTTATAGGTTTTAATTGATTTTTGTTTGGTAGAGTTTTAAACATATCAAATTATTATAAGAAGGAAGAATAACAATATTGATTGTTATTCTTTTTTTATTTAAAAGTGCATTTAAGTGAAAAGTCAAGAACTGGTGCGGAACAACAAAACCAAGTTAATTAACGTTGGTAAATGCGGCAATATAGTTGAATGGTAATATTGCTGAATATTCTTATTAAAAAAACTAAGATAAAATCAATTACGCTTTCGTTCACTTAATATTCTGTTTAATTAGAGTATGTTAAATTAGGTTAAGTTTCTTAAAATAAGTTTTTAATCAACTAATTTTTTAAATTCTTTTAAAGCCACTTGACAGTTGAGTGGTTGTTCAACTATAATCGTTATATAATTGAATAGTTGTTCAACTATTTATTATCTTTTCAATTGAAGATTATTTTAAGTTTAGTTAAAAACATTTAATTACGTTTTAAGGAAGAGATATATTTTAAACTGATTATATAAGGAGATAATATGGGTAAAAGAGAACAGTCCTGCGATTGCGAAATTATTCACCAAGATAAAGTGAGTGTTGCTAAGCAATCCATGATGAATGAAGAATGCTTACTTAACATGGCAGATTTTTATAAGGCATTGAGTGATAGCACAAGAATTAAGATTGTTGATTTGCTTGAAAAAAATGAACTTTGTGTGTGTGATATTTCAAGTTTAATTAATATGACAAAGTCAGCGGTTTCGCATCAACTTAAATATTTGCGTGAAATGAACCTTGTAAAAGCGCGTAAATTTGGCAAAGAGGTTTGGTACAGCTTGGCAGATGAGCATGTTAAACAAGTTTTAGATATAAGCAAAGCACACATTATGGAGTTGGAAGAAGATGATTAAAAGATATAAAATAACAGGTTTAGATTGCCCTAACTGTGCAAAAAGTTTAGAGCAACATATAAGCAAATTGCCAAGTGTAAATAACGCCACAATCAATTTTGTTAAAGCGTATATTGAAATTGATGCGCCCGACCAAGCAAAAGCCTTGGTTAATGCAATAGAACTAACAAAGAAGTTAGAACCTGACGCAACCATTGTTGCACCAAATGTAAACGAAAAATCCAAAAAGAGAAACACAAACTTAATTATTGATTTATGTTGTTTAGTGTTAGGCGTGGTTTTGGCAGTTTTAACTTGCACAGTTGCAATGCCAACATGGCTTTATTGGTGTGTGTTGATTGCAAGTGCATTGTTACTTGGCTATAAAACATATATCAAAGCAGTTAGGTTGCTTTTTAAAGGCATAATAAATGAAAATTTGTTGGTTACAATTTCAGTTGTTGGCGCAGTTGCTGTTGGTGAACATATGGACGCACTTATGGTTGTGGCGCTTTATTCAGTTGGCAAGATTTTGGAAAGTTTGGCATTAAACAAGTCTAAAAAGTCTATCGAAGAGTTAACAAACATTAAACCAGAGCAAGCCTTTATTGTTGAAAATGGCGAAACAAAAAAGGTAGAGCCAAAAGATATCAAAATTGGCGATACACTTATTGTGCGCGCAGGTGAAAAAGTTGCAGTTGACGGCGTTGTGGTTGAAGGGGCTGTTTCACTTAACACACAAAGTTTAACTGGCGAAAGTTTGCCTGTTCCTGTTAAGGTAGGGGACGAAGTTTTGTCTGGCTCTATTGTGTTGGACGGTGTGGTCTATATTAAAGCGCAAAAAGCGTATGAAGAAAGCACAGTTAACAAGATTTTAGAGTTGATTGAAAATGCAAGCGATAAAAAAGCAAAAACTGAAACAGTTATCAGCAAAATGAGCAAATGGTACACATTAGGCGTGATTGTTTTGGCGGTTTTGGTGTGGGGCATTGTTTGGGGCGTTACCTCAAACTTTAACACAGCGGTTTATCGTGGTTTGATTTTCTTGGTTATTTCTTGCCCTTGTGCGTTTGCAATTTCTGTGCCACTTGCTTACTTTTCTGGCATTGGTGTGGCAAGCAAAAATGGTATATTGATTAAAGGCTCTAATTATTTAGATTGTTTGGCAAAGTTGGATTTGTTGGCTTTTGATAAAACTGGCACAATCACAACTGGTGAATTTGAAATTGTTGAAATCAAACCTGTTAAAGAAAACCTTACAGAAGACAAACTTTTATATTTGGCAGCTTTAGGGGAGCAACACTCTAACCATCCGCTTGCAAAGGCCATAATGTTGGCAAACAAAACAAAGGTTAAACCTATCAAAAACTTGCAAGAAATTGCAGGGTCAGGCATTAAATTTGAATATGAAAACAACACTTATTTTGTTGGCAGAAAAAGCAAAGACATTGCAGGAACAACAGTAGAAGTGTTTGAAAACGACACACTTATTGGCCTCATCAGTTTGCAAGACAAAATCAAACAATCAAGCAAACAAACTATTGTGGATTTAAAGGCTATTGGCATAAAAACTGCAATGCTTTCAGGCGATAATGCACAAGTTGTGGAATCTGTTAGCCGTGAAATAGGTTTGGACGAAGCATACGGTAAATTGTTGCCAGAAGATAAATTCGCTTGGCTTGAAAAACAAAAGCAAAATGGTGTTAGGATTGGCTATGTTGGTGATGGTATCAATGATGCGCCTTCTTTAACTCTTGCGGACGTTGGCATAAGCATGGGCTTAAACGGCACACCAGCCAGCATTGAAGCGTCCGACATTGTAATTGCAAACGATAATCCAGCAAAGATTGTGGAAGGCATAAAAATTTCAAAATTCACACGCAAAATAGTGTGGGAAAATATCACTGTGTCCGCTTTGGTTAAAGTTTTGTTCTTGACTCTTGGTGCGTTTGGCGTAACTGGAATGTTAAGTGCTGTTATTGCAGACGTTGGTGTAACAGTTTTGGCAATTTTAAATAGCTTGCGCGTGCTTAAATTTGCAGGCAAAACCAAAAATCAAAAGCACAATCACAAACACTGTAAAACAGAAGAATAGTTTTTCTGTAAAAAAATGTTGTACAATTTAAAACTAAACTTATGCGCGTTAAACAATTAATAACCTTTTAAAAATTAGCAAAATTTAAAAGTGCGTGTTTTTAAAATTGTTACTTTAAATTGATATAAAGAACTCATTATGTATGGTGAGTTTTTTAGTATAATTTGTCTATCTTTGTAAGGTGTGATTAATTTTAAACCATAAGCAAAAAATAGTTTGGGGTGGATTATGAAAAAAATGCCAAACACAGTGGACAATATTAAACAAAAAATTTTAGCATTAAAAGGCAAAGAAGTTAAATTAGATGTAAACCGCGGCAGGCGTAAAGTTAGCAGTTATCGCGCAGTGGTGGAAGATGTTTACAATAGTGTTTTTACAGTTAAATCTTTAATGGATTTAAATTCGATTATCACATATTCATATAATGATATTCTTTGTGGTGAAGTTAAAATTTCAAATAGTGAAAGTGCAGTTTAGTTAATTCTTTGAATTTGCACATTAAGATATAAGGGCATATTGTTGCCCTTTTTTATTGTTTAATTGGTATCTTCGGTTTAACTTTTTGTTTGACAAATTGTGCTTATCTTTTTTATAATAAGTTAGACAGGAGATTTTATGAAAAACTTTAACCCGATTAGGGGCACAAACGACTATATGCCAAGGGACGCAAAAGTGCGTGAGGCAGTTAAAGAGAAAATTTTAAGCAGCTATCAAAGCAATGGTTACAACCTTATTCAAACCCCGATTTTAGAGAGTTTGGATTTTTTGGACAACAGTGATGGTGGTGATAATTTAAAACTTATTTTTAGAACAATAAAACGCGGCGATAAATTGGATTTAACTAAACCAAATTTAACTGTTAAAGACATTGCAGAAGAAGGTTTAAGATATGATTTAACCGTTCCACTTGCAAGGTTCTATGCCAACAATCGTGAAAAATTACCAACACCTTTTAAAGCAATCCAAATTGACTATTCTTTCCGTGCTGAACGTCCACAACGTGGCAGGGACCGTCAATTTATTCAATGCGATATTGACGTGTTTGGTGATAAGTCTATTTTGGCTGAACTTGAACTTATGAAAACCAGTATCGACACATACAATTTGATTGGCTTTGACGATTTAACAGTTAAAATTAATGATAGGCGTATTTTAAATGCGATTGTGCTTAATGCAGGTTTTGAGCGAGCTCAAATCAACACAGTGTGTGTAACCCTTGATAAAATTGACAAAATTTCACTTAATGGCGTGATGATGGAGTTGATTGAAAAAGGTTTTGACATTGCAAAAATTAACACTTTGGTTGACAGCCTTAATGATGTGCTTGAAAACGGCATTGATGCAACAATCAAGTATGGTGCACCGCAAAATATTATTGATGACATTAAATATCTTATCAGCAGTTTAACTGCCATGGTAAAACCAAGCGTTAAAATTTTGTTTGATATTTCAATTGTTCGTGGTCAAGGTTATTATACAGGCACAGTATTTGAGTATTATACAAACGGCTTTGGTGGTGCTATTGGCGGCGGTGGTAGATATGACACTATGATTGGAAAAATCACTGGTCAAGATGTGCCAGCAGTTGGCGGTAGCATTGGTTTTGAACCCGTAACAATGCTTATTAAAGAGCGCGGCTTAACATTTGATATGAAACAAAATTTGGCATTGATTTATGATGCTGATGACGATATTGTTGAAGTTTTCAACACAAAAAAATCGTTAACTGAAAAATATAATGTTTCATTGTTCTTGCACCCTAAAAATATGAAAACTTTTTATGAAAAGGTTGTTGAAGTGGCAGACCTTTTAACAACTTTTAAAGATGTGAAACTTGGCAATGAAATTAAAGTTTTAAACAAATAAGAGATTAATTATATCTATAAATGATATAAATACTTTTCGTGATAAAAACAAAATATTGTGTTTTAAACAACTGAAAAACTAACAAGCGTAAAGTTTATAATATAAAACTCAACAAAAGATAAGGAGCAAAATTTGGACAAGTATGCTGAAATTCGCGTGCCAATTGCACACAACAATCCAAGCATAAAGCGCAAAGAAAACAAATGTGTGCTTTGCGGGAAATGTAAAGACGTATGCAAAAAGCAGGTTGGTGTGGCTGGTTATTGGCAATATGATAGCAACGACATTGTGTGTATCAACTGCGGTCAATGTGCAAATTTTTGCCCTGTCCAAGCGATAGTAGAACAAGATGAAACCAACCAACTTTTGGAAGCGATCAAAAATCCTCAAAAAAAAGTTGCTGTTATGATTGCACCTGCTGTGCGTGTTAGCCTTGGTGAAATGTTTGGCATTCCTGCAGGCAAATTTGTTGCAGGTAAACTTGTTTCTACACTTAAAAATCTTGGCGTGGACTACGTTTTTGATGTTGCTTTTGGTGCGGATTTAACAGTGATGGAAGAAGCAACTGAACTTTTAAATCGCAAAAAACATAATACCGATTTACCACAATTTACAAGTTGCTGTCCAGCCTGGGTAAGATTTGCTAAAACTTTTTACCCTAATTTAGTGCCAAATCTTTCAACTTGCAAAAGCCCTATTGCTATGCAATCAAGTGTAATAAAAAACATTTTTGCAAAGCAGGCAGGCATTAATCCAGCAGATTTGGTGGTTGTGGCGGCTGTGCCATGTGTTGCAAAAAAAGCAGAAGCAAAATTGTTATGCTTGCATGGTGAATACGGCAGAGAAACTGATATTGTTGTGTCGGTTAGAGAATTAGCAAATCTTATTAAAGCGCATAATATTGATTTTGCAAATCAAAGTGAAACAGAGTTTGATAAACCTTTTTCGGTTGGCACAGGTTCTGGCGTTATGTTTGGCGCTTCAGGTGGAGTTATGCAAGCAACAGTTAGAACTGCTTATTATTTAAAAACCAATCAAGAACCTTCTGCAGATTTAATACAACTAAAACCATTGCGTGGTTATTCAGGTGTAAAAACTGCAACCATTCAGCTTGGTGAAGAAACACTTAATGTGTGTGCAATTTATGGCACGGCAAATGCAAGAAAAGTGCTTGATAAATTAAATAAATTTAATTTTGACTTTATTGAAGTTATGGCTTGTCCAAACGGGTGCGTTGGCGGCGGTGGGCAACCAAGGCAAGAAAACAACACCAAAGCCACACAACATCGTGCATCTGGATTATTCGGCTATGATAACAAAGCTGTATTGAAATGTAGTTATCAAAATCCTCAGGTGCAAGCGGTTTACAAAAAATATCTTGGAAAACCAAACAGTAAAAAGGCACAGGCTTTATTGCATGTTAACCATATGGCTAGATAGCAACGTTTAGGAGAAATTATGGACAAATCAATCGAACAAATTAAACAAGAATACATAGACATTTTTAAGGCAAATATCAAACGCGAAGGTGCAGACAAATTGTTGGATTATCTCATCAATGGTTGCGATTTCTTTTTAACACCAGCATCTGCCCGTAGGCACAGCAACTTTGACGGCGGTTTGGCTTATCATTCTATGATGGTTTATAATCGTTTTAAAAAGAACATACAAAATGAGTATGGCGAAAATTATGCTGAAAAATTATCTAATGAAAGCATTGCAATTATTGCATTGTTGCATGATATATGTAAAGTTGGCAGTTATGTGAAAGACCTTAAAAACCAAAAGATAAACGGACAATGGGTCCAAGTTCCATATTATGCTCACAATCAAAATAATAGTTTACCTTTTGGCCATGGAGAAAAGTCTGTTTATATGATAAGCAGTTTTATTCACCTTACGCGTGAAGAAGCTGTTTGTATCAACTGGCACATGGGCGGTTTTGACCCTCGCGCTCAACAAGGTGATGACTTAACTCAAGCATTTTTGCAATATCCAAATGCATTGCTTTTCCATATTTCGGACTACGAAGCCACCTACATTGACGAAGAAATCTTAAAATAAATAGCATATAAAAAAGTTTAGCAGTTGCTAAACTTTTTTGTTTTAGTCAATCTTGACTGGAGTATTTCACCCTTAACATTTTTTTGAGTGCTTGCATAAAAAATGCAAGGAGATTTTATGGCAAATGCAAGTGATTTTTTAATAGGGGCAAATGATGAACATGGTTTGAATCCACCTACCGTGGGCAAACGCACACCTATTATGCCTTATATTAATCGCAGTTTTTATGAGAATGAATTTAACAAACAGGCAAAATTACAATTTATTTTAGCGTGTCTAAGGTGTGGTTTTAGAGTTTATGATGTGCATCCCGAAGTGCAAGATGTTTCAGTGTCAAATAGGGTTGTGAGAACTAATCGAGCAGGTGTAAGCTTGGTTGTTACATTTGCTTACAATGCTTCTGGAGATGGCACAACTTTTAACAGCGCGCAAGGTGTGGAAGTTTATTATAGTCCTTATAATATTTATTCAAACCAAAGCAGATTACTCAGCCAGAATGTGTATAACAAAGTTTTGCAATTTACTGGAAGACCTGGCAGAAAGATAGGTACACTTTCAGTTGGTATGCTATCAAATGTGCGATGTCCTGCAACTTTAATTGAAGCGGGATTTATGACAAATTTTACAGAAGCTAAACTTATGCTTAATCCTACCTTTGTTTTAAATGTTGGTGAAGGTGCGTGCGCTGGTGTTTGTGAATATTTAGACGTTCCATACGTTGAACGAACACTTTCAGCATATCCTGTTATAAGGCAAGGCAGCCGAGGAAATTTTGTGGTGGCGTTGCAGTATCTACTCAATATGTATGGATTTAATCTTTCAACTGACGGTATTTTTGGTGCAGGCACAACCCGCGCAGTGAAACAATTTCAAACAAACAATAATCTTACTGCTGATGGTATTGTTGGTAGAGCAACTTGGCAGGCACTGCTTAATACAAACCCTTCAAGTCAGGTTTTGCGCCGTGGCAGTAGAACCAGCGCAGTTATGTATTTGCAAAGGTTGCTGCTTTCTTACTTTTATCCAATTACGAATTTAGATGGCATATTTGGTGCAGAAACTGAGCGTGCTGTAAGGGCTTTTCAAACTGAAAATGGTTTAACAGCTGATGGGATTGTTGGACCTGCAACTTGGCGTGCATTGTTTAATAGTGCGGGCAGACCACAAACCTAAGTTTATAAAAATAAAAAACATAGTTGAAATAAAATTTATACAATATAAAAAAAGTTGTGCTTTGATGTTAAAACATAAAAACAAATTTTTAAAAAGTTAAAATGTTTAAAACAAACTAGATGATATTTTTTCAACATAACAAAAATTAAATAAATTTTTTACAATTGATAAGAAAATTTAAACAAATTGAAATGAAAAACATTTTTAACAAAATGTTATTAAAAATTGCAAAATGTGTGCGTGTTTTGCAGTTTTTTTAAATCAATTTGCCAACCATTAAGTTATGAAAAAATTTATAGGTTGTGTTGTGGCTATTGTTGTTGTGATTTGTATTGCACTCAATTTGCCTGCTGAGAAACAAGAAAATTATGATTATTTACGCATACATATTCGTGCGAACAGCAACAGCACATTAGACCAAAACGTTAAAATTAAAGTTAAAGACAATGTGGTTGCATATCTTACACCAAAATTGTGCGATGTGCAAACCAAGCAACAGGCAGTTGATGTTGTTGTGAAAGAAAGAGAGAATATCACATTGATTGTTACTAACACTTTAAAGGCAAATGGACTTAGCTATAGTGCAAATGTTAAATTAGCAAATGAGTATTTCCCTACACGAACTTATGTGAATACTACCTTAGAGTCTGGCTATTATGATGCTGTGGTTGTGGAACTTGGCGATGCGGTTGGTGATAACTGGTGGTGTGTTATGTATCCGCCGCTTTGCTTTGCAACTCAAAACAATACAAACAAGGTTAAATTTAAATCGCGTTTTGTTCAGTGGTTTGAAAATTTATTTAAAAGGTAATGGAATTAAACGTCATCAAAGCAAAAACTGTACATGGCTTTAAAATTATGCTTTGAATTGTGTTATAAATTTGCATTTATTGGCAAGTATATGTTTGTAACAAACAATGTTAAGAGGTGAAAAATGAAAAAGTTTTTGATTTTGATTACTGGCTTGATTTCACTGTTTGCTGGAGTGGTTGGCTCAATATTTGTTAATATGGAAACTGAGTCTAATCGCAACAAAACGCAAGTTGCTTCAACCACAAATGGTGTTGACACTGTTTATGCGGCAACAGCAAATATAAAAGAAGTGCAAACAAGGCTTAAAAAATGGGGGTATTATACTGGCAATGTAGACGGAATAAATGGTCCGCAAACAATTGCTGCTGTTAAAAAGTTTCAAAAAAAATATGGATTAACACAAGATGGTATAGTTGGACCTTTAACAGCAAAGAAAATGGGAATAACTTTAACAGGAACTAGCAGTTCATCTACCTATAATAGCAATGATAGATATCTGCTTGCAAAAGTGATTTATGCTGAAGCGCGTGGAGAAAGTTACACAGGTCAGGTTGCAATTGGTGCAGTTGTTTTAAATCGTGTTAAAGACAGTAGATTTCCAAACACGGTTTCAGGCGTGATTTATCAACCATGGGCGTTTACTGCAGTTAATGATGGACAAATAAATTTAGAGCCAAATCAAAAAGCATATCAAGCAGCAGATGATGCATTGAATGGTTGGGATCCAACTTATGGTTCGGTTTATTATTATAATCCGCAAACTGCAACAAGCAAATGGATTTATTCAACAAAGTATGTTACACAAATTGGTAAACATATTTTTGCGGTTTAAATTAAAAACAAAAAAATATTAAATAAATTTTTAATAATAATTTAATTAAGAAATACAAATATTTATTATGTTTAAATTTAAATAAATATAAAAATTATTTAAAATTAAATAAAAA
>SAMEA104315431__coassemble_572_pt1 | contig 26512 bp, 23 predicted proteins | sample SAMEA104315431__metabat2_low_PE_029 | metagenome-assembled genome bin SAMEA104315431 (sample SAMEA104315431) | gut metagenome | biome: Monkey gut; feature: monkey-associated habitat; material: faeces | place: China | collected 2013
ATTATACCATACCAAATAAGAAAAGGATACTAAAACACCAGTAAGTGTTTACGGAAACGGCCTTTCATTATACCATACCAAATAAGAAAAGGATACTAAAACCGTTTGTTCTCATTCCGCCTGTTACTCTGTATTATACCATACCAAATAAGAAAAGGATACTAAAACATCACATCCATAATCAAATGGGCAATATCTATTATACCATACCAAATAAGAAAAGGATACTAAAACATAAGTGAGCAAAAAGCTTTACGCTCTGCTATTATACCATACCAAATAAGAAAAGGATACTAAAACAGTGGGTACTTACTATCATTTTTGTATTTAATTATACCATACCAAATAAGAAAAGGATACTAAAACATTTAGTTCCATTTGCTTTTTGCTCCTTTGATTATACCATACCAAATAAGAAAAGGATACTAAAACATAAGTAGATACTGCCCTTTTGATTATGAGATTATACCATACCAAATAAGAAAAGGATACTAAAACTAACTTAGCTGATAGTGATATAGTTTATACATTATACCATACCAAATAAGAAAAGGATACTAAAACACACAAATACGCTTTTTTTAAATAAAGAGTATTATACCATACCAAATAAGAAAAGGATACTAAAACTAAAGGTAACGAAGTTGATATAACCACTAAATTATACCATACCAAATAAGAAAAGGATACTAAAACAGTTCGCCTTGCCTTAACCCAAGCTATAATATTATACCATACCAAATAAGAAAAGGATACTAAAACAAAGCGTGATGATACCAGTAGAACACGGCAATTATACCATACCAAATAAGAAAAGGATACTAAAACAGAAGTTCTTTAAACATTTCATCGTTAAAAATTATACCATACCAAATATGGAAAAAGATATAAAAGCAATTAATTTAATTGATGAAAAAATACCATATAACAGTATTATTTTTTGCCTGTTGGCTTAAAAATTACCACTTACGTTGTTTATAATTTATTATATAGGAGCAATAATCTTACTTTCATCCGTAAAAGTAATATGCCAAATTGCATTGTAAAAGTTTTTCTAACTTGTAGATAAAGTTGTAATATTATTACTTTAAATTTGAAAATTATTATATTTCCAATTTTTATACTTTTCGTTTGAATTCAATTTTTATCTAAGTAACGATTGAAATTAGTAAAAAAAATCAAAAATTTAAGGTTGCATAAAATATTTTGTTAGATTAGTGGAAAAGTCTTTGATGGGTCGGATGGAGTGTAGGTTTGAGCATTGTTTATTATTGATTTAAAATGTAATGCAATAGACTTATAAGAGGCTTCTGCCGTTTTCATCTGAAAATCGATTGTTGGTATCTTTGAAAAATCCGTATTACTCAAACTTGAAAATTGCTCAATTTTTCTCATACAATCGACTTTGATAAATTGGGAATATGAAATAAAGCTTTGCATTTCAAGATTATTTTCACATTTTGGAAATTTCGCTTTAAGTTCAACATAAAATTGATCAATCTTTTTAACGAATTGTTGCAATCTTTGTATTGCTTCTTGTTTAGTCATAACAACACCTCTCAATTTTTTTAATAGTACCAAAATTTACACATTTTGTCAATGCTCGCCAAACACAAACGGTGTTTACTTGATATAAGGTTATAAAATAAAAAACATTATCTCAATAATCTACACACCTAAACATTGCAATCTATCTAATAATTTTGCGACTCAGTTAATTAATAGCAACTATGTAAAAGGAACAACCGATAGATTAAACACAAAAATTTAAGAGCACGAACAAGAGCGAGAAACTGAGCAAAAAATTGATGATGACTCATCCGATGAAGAAATAGAGCGCCAAATTCGTGAACTTGAAAAATTGCAAAAACGCAAACGCAGACGAAAAGAAAAAGATTTTGAGATGTGATGACACAAAGCATTGAAAAATGTTGCATTTTATAGTACAATTTATTTATAAAATATTATGGAGCAAATATTGACAGCAATTACACCAAAAATTGGCAGCAAATGTTTTTTCGCCTAAAAAATTTTGTTAAAAAATGAGAATAAAAAAATCGCTAAAAGCCTATGATTTTAGGCGTTTTAGCGACTTTCATTTTTTGCACTTTCGTGAGGTCGATTCTCGTCATTAACGTCGGTTTTGTTCAATAATTTTCATAATTCTATGCTAAATCTATGCCAAAACTATGCCGATTTCTATGCTAAATCTATGCAACTACGAAAAATTTTTATGAAAAAAACTATGCTGAAAACTAAAAAATGTTAGACACTTTTTTCTAAATTGTCGACTTTGATATTACAAAATGATATAATCATTTTATAAGGATAAAAGTATGGAATTAGGGCAAAAACAAAAACTTGAAATAACTTGTCCAGTTTGTGGGCAGTATGAATTAAAAGATGAATATGATATATGCCATGTTTGCTTTTGGGAAAATGATTTGTATCAATACAAAAATCCAGACAGCAGGGGCGGGGCAAATCATTTATCATTAAATGATTATAAAGAGTGGTGGCAGTGTCTTGAAACGTTGATGCCAAAACTGATAGAGAAGTACAAAGTAAAACAATCAAAAAAGCATTTTTGGAAATACGACAACCTTTTAGTTCCTAAAAGATATATTAGTATGTTCGCAAAAGAGTTAGTTGATAACGACATTGAGTTTGAACAAAAATTAAACAAACTAAGCATTAATCCTAATCCAATTTCACTGTAAAGACAATTTTACTAAATCAAAAAATAGTAATATTTTAACATATGTTTTTAAAAACCTTCCATTGATTTTTGCTTTTTCTGCAAACTCTTTTGAGTCTTTAAAAACTTCAAAAATTTCTGTATCAACTATCCAAAATTTCACACCATTCTTTGCGGAACTTGTCAACCCATAAGTTACACCTTATTATTTTACTTTTATGGTGTAAAAACGCCCAAAAGTTGGATAAATAATTATTTTGTGATAAAATGGGTATGAAAACACCTAAAAGGAGAAAATTTATGTGTTTTCAGAAAAATAAACAATTATCGGATGCATTAAAGAATGTAAGCAAACTTTTTAGATGATGAGCTTGTTTTGGCTATTTCGGAAAAGATGAATTTCCTTGGTAGAAGATAAAGGAAAATGAAGTAAATTTGAATTAATATTTGAATGCGTTAATGGTGTGTTGTTGACAAAAAACAACACAACTAAATTTAAAATTTAGGCTTTATAGAAAGGTTTGTAAGTCTAAATTTTTTTAAGGAAAAAAATCTTGACTTTAAGTTCATTTTTTGCTAATATCATTCCGTAGTTGGAAGAACAATCAAACAATCTAAATTTATAAAAATTTTAAGGTTTTGTTTTATTCATAAAACAATAAAATTGGGCTTATATAAAGTTCTAGTTTTTTCAAATTTATAGATTGGTTACTGTTATGATAGAATTTTTAAGGAGAAAATGATGGAAGAATTTAAAGAATGGCAGGGGTTCGATGGTAACATTTGGAAAAAAGATATAAATGTTAGAGATTTCATTCAAACAAACTACACTCCTTATAATGGCGATGCTTCATTTTTAACTGGAGCAACTGAAGCCACAAACAAACTATGGGATTGCTTAAAAGCATTGCAAAAGCAAGAAAGAGCAAAAGGCGGAGTTTTGGAATGTGAAACTGAAGTGGTTTCAGGGTTAACTGCTTATGGCCCAGGTTATATTGATGAAAATTTAAAAGATTTGGAAAAAGTTGTTGGTTTGCAAACAGATAAACCTTTAAAACGTGCGTTTATGCCTTATGGCGGAATTAGAATAGCAGAAGAGGCTTGCACAACTTATGGCTTCAATCCAAATCCTAAATTTCATAAAATTTTTACAGAATATTGCAAAACTCATAACCAAGGTGTTTTTGATGCTTACACTCCAGAAATGAAGAAAGCAAGACACTCTCATATTATTACAGGACTTCCAGATGCTTATGGTAGAGGGAGAATTGTTGGTGATTATAGAAGAGTGGCACTTTATGGTATTGAGGCGTTGATTGAAGCAAAGCAAAAAGATTTTGCAAATTGTGGAAATGGCACAATGACAGATGATGTTATCAGACTAAGAGAAGAAATTACAATGCAAATTAGAGCATTAAATGGCATGAAAGAAATGGCTAAATCTTATGGTTTTGATATTTCAAGGCCAGCAAGTAACGCAAGAGAAGCGGTTCAATGGTTATATTTTGGTTACTTGGCTGCCATCAAAACTCAAAATGGTGCTGCAATGAGTGTTGGTAGAATTTCAACATTCCTAGATATTTATATTCAAAGAGATTTAAATAACGGAACTTTAACTGAAACTGAAGCGCAAGAATTAATTGACCATCTTGTAATGAAATTCAGAATGGTTAAGTTTGCAAGAATTCCTTCATACAACCAATTATTTAGTGGAGACCCAGTTTGGGCAACTTTGGAAGTTGGTGGCACTGGTTTGGACGGAAGAAGTATGGTTACTAAAAACGACTATAGATTCTTACACACATTAGAAAATATGGGACCATCGCCTGAGCCAAACTTAACAGTTTTGTATTCATCAAAACTACCAGAAAACTTCAAAAACTATGCTGCTCGAATTTCAATCGACACAAGTTCTATTCAATATGAAAACGATGATGTTATGAAGCCATTCTGGGGCGATGATTACTCAATTTGTTGTTGTGTATCTGCCACTCAAACTGGTAAAGAAATGCAATTCTTTGGTGCAAGAGCAAATTTAGCAAAAGCACTTCTATATGCAATCAATGGTGGTGTGGACGAAAAATCCCATGAGCAAGTTGGTCCAGAGTTCGACCCTGTTACTTCTGAATATCTAGATTATGATGATGTTATGACTAAATATGATGCTATGCTTGAATGGCTTGCAGAACTTTATGTAAACACATTGAATGTTATCCACTATATGCACGATAAATATTACTATGAATCAGCAGAAATGGCTTTGATTGATACAGATGTTAGAAGAACTTTCGCCACTGGTATTGCAGGTTTCTCACACGTTGTTGATAGCCTTAGTGCAATTAAATATGCGAAGGTTAAAGTAATTAGAGATGTGAGCGGCTTAGCAGTTGATTATAAAGTGGAAGGCGATTTTCCAAGATATGGTAATGACGATAATAGAGCAGACGATATTGCTTGCAATCTATTAAAAACTTTCATTGAAAAGATTAAGCAGTATCACACTTATAGAAATAGTGAACCAACCACTTCAATCTTAACAATCACTTCAAACGTTGTTTATGGAAAAGCCACTGGTGCAATGCCAGATGGTAGATTAGATGGAACTCCATTATCTCCAGGTGCAAACCCAAGTTATGGTGCAGAACAAAACGGTTTGATTGCATCATTAAACTCAGTTGCAAAACTTCCTTATGAATGGGCTCTTGATGGTATTTCAAACACTCAAACTATCAATCCTTCAGCATTAGGACATTATGAAGAAGAAAGAATCAGAAACTTAGTTCAAGTTATGGACGGTTACTTCGATCAAGGTGCGCATCATCTAAATGTAAACGTATTTGGTGTTGAAAAATTGATTGATTGTATGGAACACCCAGAGAAAGAAGAATATGCAAACTTCACAATCCGTGTTTCAGGATATGCAGTTAAGTTTGTAGATTTAACAAGGGAGCAACAAAAAGATGTTATCTCAAGGACATGCCATAAATTCTTATAATGCACTCGTTAATAAAATAGAAACTTTTGGTTTGGTTGATGGCCCAGGAGTTAGGGTTGTGGTGTTTTTGCAAGGTTGTAATATGCGTTGTAAATATTGCCATAATCCAGAAACTTGGGCATTGAAAAGCAGTGAAGCAAAAGAATATTCGGCGAATGATTTGCTTTCCTTTTGTTGGCGATATCACACTTATTGGGGAAAAGATATGTGTAATGGTGGTGTTACATTTAGCGGTGGCGAACCATTATTGCAGTTGGATTTTTTAATAGAGTTTGCGAAACTTGCAAAAGAAAAAGGCGTAAGTATTGCAATTGATACGTGTGGTCAACCATTTAAATCAGATAAAGAATATTTAAAAAAGTTTGATATGCTGGCTGAACTTGTGGATTTATTTATTGTGGATATTAAATGCTATAACGAAGAACTTCATAAGAAGTTGACCGGGCATAGTAATAAAAATATCTTAGAAATGATTTCTCACCTAAACACATTAAATAATAAAATGTGGATAAGGCATGTACTTGTTCCAAATCTAACAGATTCAGAAGAGGACTTGATAAACATTAGAAAGTTTATTGAACCTTTGAATAGCGTTCAGAAGGTGGAAATTCTTCCTTATCATAATTTGGCTTTGTTTAAATATGAAAAATTAGGAATAGAAAATCCGCTTAAAGATGCAAAATTGCCAACCGATGAAGAAATCAAAAAGGCAGAAAATTTAATAGGCACAAAAAGAAATTGATCATAAATTATGGTCAATTTTTTTGTTACAGAAAACCACGAGCTACCCGTGGATTTTTATTTATCGGCAAAATCAGCACAGTACAATTATTTGACTTTTTGCCGATAAAGGAATATAATAATAAAAATTCATGGAGCAGTTATGAAATTTTTATCAGTTGCAGAGATTTCAAAAAAATGGGGAATGAGTGATAGAACCGTTCGAAACTATTGTGCTAATGGACAACTTCCAGGGGCTTTTTTGACTGGTAAAACTTGGAATATTCCTGAGAACTCAATAAAACCAGAAAGGGTGAATAAGAGTAAATTCAGTGATAATGCCCTTTTAAATTTGTTAAAAGAAGAAAAAGATATGGGGCTCAGGGACGGAATTTATCACAAAACTCAAGTTGTTTTAGCGTATAATTCAAATCATATTGAAGGTAGCGCATTAACGGAAGAACAAACAAGGATGATTTTTGAAACAAACACTATTGAATTTGAGAATAAAAGCGTAAAAGTTGATGATGTGGTTGAAGCAACAAATCATTTTAGATGTTTTGATTTAATCATAGATAATGCAAAGAAAAAGTTGACTGAAAAATTAATCAAAGATATACATTTTAATCTAAAGGTTGGCACTGAGGATAGCAGAAAATCTTGGTTTAAGGTTGGAGATTATAAAACAAAACCTAATGAAGTTGGCGGACAACCTACTTGTCCTGTAAATCAAGTTTCAACAAGGATGAAAAAGTTGTTGGAAGCTTACAATTCAAAAGAAAAAATTGCACTTGAAGACATTATTGAATTTCACAAAAACTTTGAATCAATTCATCCGTTTCAAGATGAAAATGGAAGAGTTGGGCGTTTAATTATGTTTAAAGAATGTTTGGCTCACAACATTGTTCCATTTATTATTGAAGATGAAATCAAGCTATTCTATTATAGAGGCTTGAAAGAATGGGATAACGAAAAAGTCTTTTTGATTGAAACTTGCTTGTCAGCACAAGACAAATATAAAAAATGGTTAGATTATTTTGAAATAAAGTATTAATATTAAAGAAAAATTCAGATAAAATTAAAGAAATTCGAAAAAGGAGAAATTTATGCAAATAGAAAAATATAATACGAATACTCTTTCAGTAAGTTCAATATTGGGATTGATATCTTCAAACGATATTGCAATTCCAGAAATTCAAAGACCTTTTGTTTGGAAGAACAAACAAGTTAGGGATTTAATAGATTCGTTATATAAGGGATATCCAACAGGTTATTTAATTGTTTGGAAAAATCCAAATGTAAAATTGAAAGATGGAAAATTATCTGCAGGTAAGAAGATATTGATAGATGGGCAACAAAGAGTAACAGCATTAATGACTGCTATAGCTGGTATTCCTGTTATCAATAGCAATTATGAAAAGACAAGGGTAAAAATAGCTTTTGATCCTTTTGCAGCTTTATCTGATGATAAAGATGCTGAATTGTTTGCTGTCCAAGACCAAAGTCATTTAAAAAGTAAAAGATGGATTCCGGATATTTCAGAATTGTTTAAAACTGGTTTTTCAAGTTTTAAATTCATAAATGAATATTGTCAAAATAATCCTGAAATGAGTCAAGAGCAATTGGATGAAATAATTCGTAGGCTTCAATACATTGGGAATAGACAAATTGGCGTTATAGAACTTGCAGAAAACTTAGATATTGATATTGTAACAGATATTTTTATTAGAATAAACTCAAAAGGTAGTGCTTTAAGTCAGGGTGATTTCGTTATGTCAAAAATCGCTGCTGATGAAAAGTATGGTGGAAACATGCTTAGAAAAGCCATTGATTATTTTAGTCATTTAAGCGTTGAACCAACATTTTACAATATCTTAACTGAAACAGATAAAGAATTTGTGAATAGTGAATATTTCTCTAAAATTTCATGGCTGAAAGATGATGGCGAGACTGTTTATGACCCAGAATGTGATGACATCTTAAGGATTGCATTTATGCATAAATTTTCAAGAGCAAAGCTTGCCGATCTGGTTGCATTATTATCAGGAAGAAACTTTGAAACAAAAGAATACAAAGAAGAAATAATAGAACAAACGTACATAGACTTAATAGATGGTGTAAAAAATGTGATCAATCAGCATAACTTTACTCAGTTTATGCTTGCCATTAAAGGTGCGGGTTTTATAACAAATAAGTTAGTAAATTCAAATATGGCATTAGATTTTGCTTATACTCTTTATTTAATTTTGAAGGAATCAGAAGAAGTTTCTGTAAGTGAAATTAAGAGAATTGTTCAAAAATGGTATGTGCTATCCGTTTTAACAGGTAGATATTCAGGATCACCAGAATCTAAATTTTATACAGATTTAAAATCTATTAGAGAAAATGGTGTTGTCAAAACCTTAGAAGATATTGAAGACGCTACATTATCCGACAATTTCTGGAATGTTGCACTTGTTCAAAATTTGGGTCATTCATCAATAATCAATCCTACATATTTAGTTTTCTTGGCTTCACAAGTTATGAACAATGATATGTCTTTATTGTCATCTAATGTTACTGTTAGAGAATTAATTAGTCTTGGTGGAGACATTCATCATATCTTCCCTAAAGAGTATTTAAGGTCTTTCGGACATGAGAAAAGTTCGTATAATCAAGAAGGAAATTATGTTTATTTGGATAGACCTGTTAATATTTCAATAGGTAAACAAGCACCAAATGAATACTTCAAAAAAGCCTTTGAACAATGTAAAACCAAACAGGTTGTTTGTGGAAGTATTACGGACATAGATAAATTGAAAGAGAATTTAAATCAAAATTGTATTCCAGAATCAATTATAGATATGGATGAATCAAATTATGAAGAGTTTATTCAAGAAAGACGTAAATTAATGGCTCAAAAAATTAAAAAATATTATTACTCATTATAAAAAAAAACAGCAAATAGTTTATTTGCTGTTTTTTATTGCAACCAATCAACATTTTCAACTTCATCCCAAATGTCTTTTACAAGTTTACCATTGATTTTTGCTTTTTCTTTAAATTCGTTTATATCTTTAAACACTTCAAATGTATCAGTACCCATTCCCCAAAATTCCACACCATCATTTGAAGCACCCATCAGCCCATAGGTTACACCTTTATAAGTAAATTCCATTTCTCCATAAAAATCATATCCAGCAATAAAGTCGTTAAAATCTGGGGTAAAGGGCTTACCTTCTTTATATAACTTCTTCGCCTTATTTAAGGAAATTAAATTTGGGCACATTACTCTGTCTGGAAATTCTTCATGCAATCTGCTATGTTCCCAGCCGCAATGTTGGCATTTTTCACCGTTTCCAACAGAGTCTATAAAAATTAAATTACCACAAACAGGGCAGTTAAATTTAATATTTTTGCCATAGTGTATTATATCTTGCACAAATTCTCCTAACATTTTATTGTAACCAATATCTATCAGTTGTTTGGTTCCATATGTCTTTTAAAAAGTTATTGCCTATTTTTGCATTGCTTTTAAAATCATTTTCAGAGTTGAAAAGTTGACTTTCCTTTGTCTTTGAATTGTAAAAATCAACGCCATTTTTAACTTTCTCAACAGCATAATATGTGCCATTGTGTTCAAACTGCATTTCACCGTAATTAATTAAGCATGCAATAAAATCGTCAAAGTCTGGTTGAAATGGCTTTCCTTCGGCGTACAATTTTTTGGCTTTATTTAAAGAGATTGTATTTGGCATTGCTAATGAGTTTGGGTTTTCTTCATTTAAAAAACAATTCCACCATCCACAATAAGGACATTCTCCCTGTTTGTAAATGTCAACATAAATTGTTTTTCCACAAACTTCGCAATTGCGCTTATATTTTTTAATGTCTTCCATTAATTACTCCTTTTAACAATATTTTGGATTGGTTTTTTCACCATTTGGTCCCTCATATGCTGGTCTTGGATTGTCTTTGTTGTCCCAATCTACATAGTGGTCGTGAGGCCATTCGTGGTTATTCCCGCCATGAGACCAATCACGGTACCAGATAATTCTACCATCAGGTCCATACCAACCCTGTTGTAAAAGTTTTCCATTTGGATCATATAAATCAAGTCTTGTATTAGGCTTCCAAATTCTAGGTAAAGAACCTACGCGCCCTGTTATACTACTAAATCCACCGCTAGGTTTACACATTCCCATTATAGCACCTCCAACGGATAAAGATCAAATGCTTTGGAAATTGTCTGACCATAATATCCAAATAGAGTAAATGATAATTTGAGTCCTATTAAATTCTCAACATTAAATGTTGTAATAAATTTTCCCGCAGTATTATATTTTCTTTTAATTCTTTTTCCGTCCAAATACCATTCAATTTTGTTTGCGAACAATGATGAAACAGTAATATTTCCTTGATAGTTATCAATATTGACAGAATTAACTATTGGCGCACCGAGCAGACTATTGCTATATTTCTTAGTATTAAATAATTTTTTTATATCATTGTAGCCAATATAAGTCCAATCAACATTTTTATAAGGATTGTCAATGTAGGGTATATACCTTGATTTGAGCTGAATTCCTGCACCGCCAAACATAGATAAATCGGCAATCATTTTCCATCGCAAAATTTTGTTTCTTTCATTATATGTTTCAACAGCTTGTGTTAAATGGCTTGCAAAGTCAAGTTCAGAGCATTTGTTTGTTTTGATAAAATGTTCTTTTGCTTCTTTTTCGTAGCCCATTCTTACAGAATTCTTAAAATGAATAACACCGTGGCATCGGCTACAAATTCCAACAATATCTTTTAAAGTTTGAGTCTGCTTTTCTATGTTGAACTCCCACATTTCGTGTGCGTCCAAATCTTCTGTTTCATATCCACAAATTTGGCATCGTCCATTTGCTTTTTCATAACAGAAGTTTCTTACAGTGTCCCAATCTTTCTTTGATAAAGTCTTGCTAAAATCATTATTCCAAGCACCCTTTGGAAGTAAACCTATTTTAAGTTTAAAATCTTTCATAATTCACCTAAATTTCTGGGTACAATTCGCCAGCAGTATATTTTTTCATAAATTCTGTCAAGCCAATTTTTTTAATTAATTCTTCTTTATTATAAGGGTCTATTGCTTTAATATTTCCTTTCATTTCAGGAAAAGGTGTACCATAGCAAATAACCGCAGATGGTTCAACTATTTCTAGCATTTTGTTATATCCTAACATAAATCCCGCTTTATTATCTTCTCTTGTATAAGTTGAAACAGCAACAACTGAGCCTTTTTCAATGCCATCAAAGCAAAACTCCATACAAGGTATAGACCCCCATGAAACTGTTGGAATAACCAGCATACCTTGACTTTGCCAAAATGCTCCACACCAGCGATTTTTAAATACACTATCAATTTGTCTTGCAAGTGGCATATCTTTATAAGTGCTGAATTCAGGTGTTAAAAGGGCATAATATTGATCCAACTTTTCCAAAGCTTTTTCAGCATTTGTGTAAACTGTATCAAAAAGCCAATCGTAACTAAAAAAATGAATGGTCTTGTTTTGATTTTCAATATCATTCATTTTTGTCTTTTTAAAACTTAAAAGTTCAATTTTGTCTAAATCAATGTTTTGCTTTTTAATAAGGGGCATACCATATTTACCAACCCCTTTAAATTCATTTCTAACTAATTTTAATTTATTTCTTTGCTTTTCTTCTTCGTAGTTAGTATCGTTATCAGTATCAGAAAAGAGTAAACTATATTGTGAGTTTTCCATAATTCTCCTTTAATTTAAAAATTCTATTTTAACGAAAAGAGCCATATGGTTATTCTTTTTGTATGTAAAAATTGTAAGTTATCCCAAAGGGGCAAACAATCAAGTTTATGTTATCACATAAATTTTAAAATGAGATCTAAAACTGCCACTTTGCAATAAATTTTTTTTCGTAAAATAATTTGAAAGATGATAACAAATGTCTATCGTCTTTTTTGTTTAAGTTTTGTTTGTATGGTTTGAGATTAAGAATATACAAAAAATGTACGGATTTTGTACGGTATAAGTGCAAGTCTGTTCATTAACTTTTGCGTTTTCGTTTTATATAATGCCAGCGTAATCAGTAAACGAAGGTTTGGTTATGGGCAAGGTTTGTTCAGTGTTAAATTTTGGGTGGCCACCAATGCTGACAACTGCCAAGGAAGCTATTTGTTTTATGAAATCCAAGAGTAATTTACTGCTTACAAAACGGACAATTAAATATATTAAGTTCGCTGAGCCAACGGCAAATACACGGGCATTTAAACTGCGCTATCTAGTTTACGGGCAAAAAAATAAAAGGAGATTATGCAAATGGCATACAACAATCATTTTTCCACCGCAAAACTTTGCAAACTGATAGTTCCAAATTCTGACAAGTCGTTATCTGTTTTATTCCAAACATAAGCAAATGCGTAAAATCCACCTTGTGCATTTGTTAGCAAATCGTCCCAGTTGAAGTACAAACTGCAATAATAGCATCTGTATAAATCTTGGCGTTCAAATCTTCTTAATTCATCAATTATAGAATTAAGAATTGCATTTTCTTCAATTTTGTTTTTCATTTTAACTCCTTAATCATATATTGTTTCAAAATCATTTACTTCAATAGGTGTTCTTTCACACCCATATTCAAAGTAAAAATCGCCATTATCATCTTTTAATAAGTCGTATTCAATCACGCTTATTTTCCCACGATTTGTAATGGCAACATTGATGGTTCTTCTTTCAAAATCAATTGAAACTATATTGAAAGTTATAAAACATTCACCATCATAGTAAGAAAACTCTTTAAGGTAGTATTTCTTAACTTCGTTATTCATCTTTAAACCTCCTATTTAGATTTGCCTTTCGGCAGACCTAACGAAAGCATAGGTTGTAAAATTTGTAAATTAAAGGGCAGAGCGTATGTCAATGAAATAGAAAAAATTATTGACTTTAAAATAGTTAAATGAATTAAAAAAGACCAGGTTAAAAACCTAGTCTTTAAAATATTGAAATTAACAATAAATTGTTTAAGCGATAATTTTTTCCATTGACATATGCAAACCAACCAATGCTACGATATGGTCAACGAACGGCAGAGATAAATAGGACTTTATTTATTACTTGTATCTTTTTGGATTAGTTGCAAGTTTTCAATAAGTTTATAGACAGTAGTTGTTGATTTCCACTCCCAAACAGGGTATCCTTTATTGCCGAAATTTAGCTTTTGGTGCTCGGCTTCAAATTTTTGGTGAACCTTTTTAGCATTTTCTGTAGCAACAATCAAATTTGGCAAAAATATTTTTTTCAATAATTCCACATCGTTTTTTTGATATTTTGAACTACCAATAGTTTCGAGATGCTTATTTATCTCTTTTATATATGCTTTTCTAGTTAAAGCAGGCGGAACTTTTTCAAATATGTGATAAAGTAACCACACTTCAAATGCTTCATTAGAATATGCTATATTAATATTATTGTCCTTAGCTAGCTTTAGCGCAAGAATTAAATGATTTTCTTCCAATGAATGATCAATGTCAAACACACACCAAATCTGATTATACTTAGACCTGTCAAGATTTATCGCATAATTGACAAGCTTATCACATTCAGCATTTAATAATTTCACTTCTATTTTATACATAGAAGAGTAACCAGTGGATATAGCTTCAAAGTAATTTTTTTCTGTTCTGCCATTGGTTAAAATTAAAATTGTATCTCTTTGCTTTCTAATCTTTTGAGGCCTTTTCATTCTACACCCCCTTTAAATTTGGGATTGCAGAGTAAAAACCAGCAAGATATTTTTTGCTAAATAGGTCTGTTTTTCTGACATCGTTAAAGTCTGATAATGAATAAAGTTCAGTTGCACCAACTTTATTTTTTGATGCAAAATATATTTGATCTCTTCTTAAACCATCATCCATAAGCAAAACATTATGCACTGTTGATATGAGTTGAGCATTCTTTATATTTTTATTTATAGAGTTGAAAGATTTTAATATATAATCGACAACCAAAAAATTTAATTTGCTATCTATTTCATCGATTACTATTACACCACCTTTGTCTAAAGTTTTTAATATTAAACCTAATATAGACATCAATCTATATGTGCCATCAGAGTGAAAACCATAATCACGTTCTAAATATACATCTTTTTCGCCAACAACATTATCATCTTTATCATATACATTAAATTTTGTTTTTAAATCAAGTGTTAATAATTCTTTTTCAAAAGAGAATATTTGTGGTGGATGCTTTCCTTTCATTATAAATGGAGCATTATCTTCACCTAATTTTTCTTGAACCACACTAAAATCTTCAATTCCTATATCAGCTTGCTTTAAAAATTCCAATGCTAATTTTGCATATTTACCATCTTCTTCTTGATATATCCTATATTTGTTCATCGTCCCTTCGGTAACTATAAACAAATTTGGTTCACTAAACCAGTTGAACACATTTTTAAGATCAACCACTGTATCTTTATCAAGTGCTAAAAAAGGAGTGTTTGCAAAAGATATGAATAGGCTTTGTGGAGATATTGTGTCAATTGTAGATGATTTATTTGGCGTTTGTAAATCTATGCCTGTCAAATTACGACTAAATATATTAACAAGCCTACCATTTGTTCTTCTTTTTAAAAATTCATTTACTATTTGTTTTTGTTTTATTTCAAAGCCATAATCGTAAAAGATATCATTTGCAACTATTTCTATTTCAAACAATGTGGATTCATCCTTTGATGTGTTCATAAAAGCAAATGGAGTATTGTTTTGCACTAAAGGATTTAATGGGTTTGAAGAAGTGAGTATTACATTTTTCATGTATTCTAGTGCTTTTACCAAGTTGGATTTACCACTAGCATTAGCACCAAAAAGTATTGCAGATTTCAATAATTCATTTTCATTTTTTGGAAAAAGTTTTTCGTTGCATAAGAAAGTGTTCAATTCAGCATATTCTTTATTATTGGATGCTTGCATAGAAAAGATTGTTTCATTATAAAACGATCTAAAATTTTTAACCTTAAAATTAACTATATTATTCATATAACCCCTCTCCCTTTGATTTCAGTTTTATTATAACATAACAATTGAATTTGTCAATATATTATATGTCAATTTTGCAAAAAAAATGCAAAAATGCAAAATAATAATTAAATTTTTAAACATAAAACTATCAATTTAGAGTATTTATTTGATCTTTGATTATATAATTATTAATTTTTTGGCATAAAAAAAACCTCAATAATTCACTGTGAAGGTGTCGTTATTGAGGGGATATGGAGCTTATGACGGGGCTCGAACCCGTGACCTCAGCCTTACCAAAACTTAGAACCCTATTTCACGCCATAACTCGCCAATACTCGCCAAAATTCGCCGAAACTCGCAGATATTACTTTGGATAATTGATTTTTTGTGTGCTATTCAAACTTTATTGAAATTATTGCACACATATGATATAATCTACATGAGAGGTAAAAATGGCTGAAAATATTATAAATTTTGTTAAACAAAAAAGTTATGCTATGGTTGATAACAATTTAGGTGGTGGTTCTTTTGGGAAAACTGTTCTTTTAAAAGATAATTCATTAGATGAACTTTTTGTTTGTAAGAAATATGCACCACAGGATAATGTTGATAAAAAACAATTTTTTGATAATTTTAAACAAGAAATAAAGATAATGTATAAATTAAATCACCAAAATATTGTAAGAATTTATAATTATTATTTATATGATGACCAATACACCGGTTTTATCTTAATGGAATACATAGATGGATTAACTATTGACAAACATATGGCAAGAAATGATTTATGGCTATGTGAATGTGATGAAATTTCAACTTTTATGCAATTATTAAAAGCTTTTGCGTGTTTAGAAAAAAACAATATAATCCACAGAGACATACGACCAGGTAACATAATGGTTAGTAATGATGGTAAAGTAAAAATTATAGATTTTGGACTTGGAAAAGATTTTTCGACATCGCCATTTTCCCGAGATAGCTTGAATGATATTATAAATAGACGAGGGATGGAAATAATTCCTCAAGAAATGAATGAAGGCAAATATACTTCTAAGACGGACATGTTTTGTATCGCTGAGCTATTTAATAGATTATTAAAACAAAATAACATTGAAAATTTTAAATATAAAAATATACTGACAAAAATGATGGAAATTAATCCGGATAAAAGATATTCTTCTTTCCAAGAAATTTTAGATAAGATAAATGCCAGAGAGTTTAGTTTATTGGAAGTTTCGGATTCAGATAAAAAAACGTACATATCTTTTACTAATGAAATTGTGAAGAGCTTAGATTATTTTGAAGATACCCCCAACATTGAAGATAATATAGATACGATTATAAATGGGTTGGCATCTGTTTTAGAAGAAAATTGTTTTGAAAATATACTAGTTGACAATTCATCTTTAATTTCTGTTTTTGTTAAAACTAGTTATAGTTATAACAATTCAAATACAATTCAAATGTCGTTAATTAAAGAATTCTTTGATTGGATTAATTTGAAAGATCGACACTATCAGGAAGTTGTGGTAAAAAATATTAAGTCAAAAATTTCAAAAAGACCAACTATAAAAGAAGATAATTTACCATTTTAATTTATACTTTCCATATATGGTGATATGGAGGTATTAACAAATGGAAAAAGAAATAAGAAAAATGAGGCGACCTAATGGAAATGGGTCGCTTTATTTTTCAAACAATTATTGGTTCTTTGCAAAAAGTATGAACATTAACGGAGTAAAAAAGAGAGTAAAAACACGGACAAATACTAAGATTGAAGCTATAAGAAAGTTTTATGAAAAATATGGAGATGACAACACTTTATCTATAAAAGACAAAGAAACAATTTTATTCAATGAAGTGTTTTTGTATTGGCTCATGAATATCAAGAAATTATGTGTAAATTCATCCACATTTTATAGCAATTTAATGGTCTATAGATTATACATAAAACCTTATTTTGAAAATAAATACATAAATGTGGTAAACAACAATACATTTCTAATCTATTTTAATTACTTATTAAATAAACAGTTATCTAAAAATTCGTTTATGAAAACAAAATTCTTAGTAAATCAATTTTCAAGATTTTTGGTGTTAAATAATTACATTGATACATATCCAATAATTTTAAATAATATCAAATATCCCTATGAAAAGTGTGAAAACAAATACAAGGCATTACCAATAGAAATAAGACAAAATTTTATAGCAAATTTAAACAATCATCTACCATTGAAAACGATATGTGTCCTCGGATTGTATGCTGGATTAAGAATTGGTGAGATATTATCGCTAAAATGGGATGATATAGACTTAGATAAAAGAGCAATTTATGTAAATTCATCTCTTGTCAATGATTATACTTTTGATAAAAATGGCAATACCATTTTATGTAAAAAGAAAATAGGAACGACAAAAACACAGTGTAGTTTAAGGGTTGTTCCTATTATAGATGAATTGTATAAAGCTTTGATTGAATGGAAAGTAATACAAGCATATAAACATAAGTACTCACAAAAATCTTTTTTATTTGGGATTGATAGTCTGTTACGTAGTTATTCTGGCACTAAAAGATTGTTAGATAGATTTAATAAGAAATATGGCTATGAAAATTATAATATTCATTTTCATAGTTTTAGACATACGTTTGCAACTATACTTTTTGAAAAGAAAGTAAATCCCAAAATTATACAATTACTGCTTGGACATAAGTCAGTTAAAACCACACTTGAAATTTATAATAATGTCAATATTTATAATGATGAAATGCTAAAAATTATACAAGACGCATTTAAATAATCTATGGAGCAAATGAGAGCAACGATACCCGCTTTAACTCGCCAAAACTCGCCAATTTGGAGTTTTGAAAATTTTTAAATTGAAGAAAAAAGCTCTGTTTACTCCACAGTCCAAAAATAGATGTTGCTCCATAAAATTCATTAAAAATTTAAAAAATTTGCAAAAAAAAACCCTTAAATATGGCTGAAATGCCGATAAATAAAGGGTTTTATGATGTCTGGAGCTGGTAGCGGGGATCGGACCCGCTCTCTCGGCCTTACCAAGGCCGCGCTTTCCCATTAAGCCATACCAGCATGATTTGTTGCTCCATAAATTTTGATGTTATTAAGTTGTAATTTTTGTCCAAAAAGTCCTTACCAAAATTCTGTTCTAACATACAGGAGTTCCGCTCTATCTCCTAAATCGCCCATAAAATAAGCGAATTTGAGATATTAAAAATCAATTAGTGTAGTAAGATTTTAGTTTACTACACTTTTTTACATCTAAATGAACAAATATAGTGAAATTATGTGCTCTAAAACTATATAAAACTGCCTAAAACTTTTATGACCTTTTCGTATTTTAAGTGCGTATTTATGCAAAAATTTTGTGAGTGAAATAAATAACTTAAATTTTTTCTTATTAAATTTAGAATACAACATAATATATAAGATAGTATACAAGATGTTGACTTTTTATTTTTTATTGGTTATAATCTATTTGTATAAAAATAAGTGAGGTTTTTAAATGGAAGATAAATATATTCCACCATACGAGATAACTGATGAAATGTTGGAACTAGTTTCCGAAATAATGGAAAATTTAGGCAAACTTTCGGGTGTTAATGAATTGGAAAAATTACCAAGGCTTCGCAGAGTGAGTAGAATAAAGTCTATCCACTCTTCATTAGCAATCGAAAACAACACACTTTCTATTGAACAAGTAACAGATGTTATCAATGGGAAAAGGGTTCTTGCTCCACAAAAAGATATTGAAGAAGTCCATAATGCTTTTAATGCTTACGAAAAATTAAGTGAAATAAATCCATATAGCATTGATGATTTGTTGAAAATTCACGGCATTATGATGAATGGCCTTGTAAAGGAAGCAGGAAGGCTCCGCTCAGGACAAGTTGGAGTTTATAATCAAGATGGCAAAGTTGTTCATCTTGCTCCACCAGCAGATTTTGTTCCACAACAGTTAGGACAACTTTTTGATTGGGTGAAAAACAGCAATGCAAATATGTTAATTAAATCGAGTGTCTTCCATTATGAGTTTGAATTTATCCATCCATTTAATGATGGCAACGGAAGAACTGGAAGACTTTGGCAAACAGCTTTGCTTGCTAGTTGGAAGCCAATATTTGCTTGGATACCTATCGAAAGCATTATTAAAGATAACCAAGAAGATTATTACAATGCAATCACTTTATCTACTAGTCAAGGTAAATCTAATATTTTCATTGAGTTTATGCTAGATGTAATAAACAAAGCAATTAAAGATATAATAACCGACACTAGAAATCACTATAACCATATCAACAATCAAATTGCAGAACTTATGAAAGTGATTGAAAGTTATCCACAATCAGCAACAGAACTCATGGAAAAATTAAACCTAAAATCTCGTTTAGGATTCAGAAAAAACTATTTGCAACCTGCCTTAGATGCTGGACTAATTGGAATGACCGAACCCGACAAACCAACAAGCAAAAATCAAAAGTATTTTAAAATTTAACAAAGGTGAATATGAAAACAGAAATAGAAGAGTTAATTAATAAGAATAAAAAATATATTGACGCAAAAAATGAACAAACTTCATACAAAATCAAGTATGTAACTAAGTATGTTGATAATTGGTTAAGGGTTTTATCAAATGCAAAATTTTGTTCTAACTTAAATTTTATTGATAGTATGTGTAATGCAGGTATTTATTCGGATGGCGATTTTTGCACGGCTTTTAAGGTTTTAGAGTTATTTAAAAACTATGCTTATCAATATCCCCAAAAAAAATATAGTTTATACATTAATGATGTTTCACAAGACAGATTAAATGTATTTACTAAACTTGTAGAAATTGTATTTGGTGATAGGCTTCCTAACAATATTGTATTATATAAAAACAATAATGATGTAAATGATTACCTAAATATACTAACTACAAACGATAATTTATTTACATATCCTAATGCAACCTTATTGTATGTAGACCCTTATGATTTCAGAACTGTTCATATTCCAACTTTAAAACGATTTGCAGAAAAATATTACTGCGAAATAATTTTTAATGTGTTCACAAGTGATTTTGTTAGAAACAAAATGGATAAAGGCATCAAAGCAGCCATAGATGATGATAAGGTTGATATAAACACAAAAGAAGAATTAGTTGATTATATTACTTCACAATTGAAAGTTAATAGAATGAAATATACATTTCAATACGAATTTAGAATTTCAACCAATGTTGAACTATATCAAATTATGTTTTTAACACCAAGTCCAAAAGGATTGGATGAATTAAAAAATGCATTGTGGGATACATTTAAAGGTTCTTTATTTCATAGAAATCATAAACAAGAAAACAATAACAATATTCAGATGTCATTGTTTTCAGAAAAAGACGATATTCAAGAACGACTAAAGGGATATGTTAATGAAGCAAAAAATTATTTAAAATTGAATTATAAGGATAAAATTTTGAGTTATGAAGATATTTGTGATATAATTTTACCAATTAGTATGTTAAAATCTACACATATAGTTAATGAGCTAATTAAACCTTCAATTGCTACTGGTGAAATTCAAAAGTTAAATAGAACTGCAAATAAATCAAATTATAAAAAAGATTTATATAAAATTAATTAAGGAATAAATTATGAAAACTATCAAAAGAAAAACGTTATTATACAAAACTGGTGTAGAGTATGGCGATTATACGATAAATATAGCTGAGGGTTGCTCGCATGGTTGTAAGTATCCTTGCTATGCGATGATGATGGCAAAGAGATTTGGAAAAGCTAAAACATACGAAGATTGGTGTTCCCCGAAACTTGTTTCAAATGCTTTAGAATTATTAGATAAAGAAATTACGAAGTATAAATCAAAAATACAATCTGTTCAACTATGTTTTACAACAGACCCATTTATGTATAATTATCCTGAAATATCAGATATGAGTATAAAATGCATTAAAAAACTAAATAACAATGGAATAAAATGCACTGCATTAACAAAAGGAATTTTACCAAAAGAATTGGCAGAACTTTCAAAAGAAAATGAGTATGGTATAACACTTATTTCATTAAATGAAAATTTCAGAAAAGAAATGGAGCCGGGGTCAGCTCCTTATAAAGATAGGATTAACGCATTGAGATATTTACATGATAAAAATTGTAAAACTTGGGTTAGTATAGAACCTTATCCTACCCCTAACTTTATAGAACAAAATTTATCTGATATTTTAAATGAATTAAGCTTTGTAGATAAAATCATATTTGGAAGATTAAATTATAATGCTAAAGTATCTCAATATAAGGATTATAAAAAGTTTTTTAATGAGATGGCAAATTTAGTTATCAATTATTGCAAAAGCAACAATAAGCAATATCATATTAAAGAAGGAACTATTACAGAAGAAACAAAAGAAGACTTTAATTAGTCTTCTTTTTTGTTAGATGTAAATTATTGGTTTGTTTTTGAGCATATTTTAGAGTGCGATAGGCTCCGCTTTTATAGGTTTCTTCTATGTGACAAACGAGAATGTCGCTGTGGTCTATTATCCATTCGTTTCTTTTTGTAATTTTTTGTTTGTAATACAATTCTTCTATCTCTGGAAATATTGAACCATCATAGCACGATGGCAAATCATACTTTTCTTTGTCGTGATGATAATAGGTTAAAATGCGGATAAGTTTGATGTGAGGATATTTATGCTTTAATTGTAAGACTGTGTGTGCACATTTTTCATCAAAAGCACCATAGTGTCCGTCATAAAAGATGGTGTAGCCTTTATTGATTAAATCTTCTAAAACTTCTGGTAATTTGTTTTCTACGCCAATACAATGCCATTCATATCTATGCCCAGCAAAAGCCACAACTTTATCATCTTTAAACTCGTTCAAAGTTTGCTCCTTTTAAGTAAAAAAGAGTAAATAATTGATGGCTAAATTTCAAACATTACTAAACATCAATTCTAACGATAGGTGTAATCAAAAGATAAAGTAAATTATATAAAAAATCGCAAATTTATAGTAAAATGGCTAAAAATTTGCGAAAATATCATAAAAATTTAATAAAATTCAGTAAAAAAGACCATCTATCGTTAGAATAGGTGGTCTTTAAAAAATAAAAATTATTTGAAGACTTCACTCAAAATTTTCCAATCGTTTGAATGTATGTCTTCATTGTAATTATCCATACAAATACAGAGTTCTTCGGATTGTTTGTCAAATCTAACAAATCCACCTTTTAGATTGTATTTGCTTAAATATCTTTTTAGTTCTGTAAATTTCTTTGGTGAGAAAATATCAATATCTTCACTAGCACCATTTTTGTCAAATCCGCCTTTGGTTTCAATAATCCAAGTTTCGCCTTTTAAAGATACAACATAGTCGGGATAGAAAAGTTTTTGTTTGTTTGAGTTGTCAACATAAACAACAGATAAATATTCATCTCCCTTATCACCGTTTTTGTAAAACCAATCAACAGCTGAGCATTGCTCACAAAATTTTTCAAATTTTCTTTCTGATGATGAACGTGGTTCGGCTGAAAGCAAATAGCCATTATAAACATTCTTTACACTTTCAGTCTGGACCTTACTTGAGATATCATATGTAAACATTGTTGAAAGTGGTAACTTAAATTCTTTTTCAGACACTCTTTGGACATCTAGTGAAAGTTGGGATAATACAACAGCCATTGCTTCACGAACTACATGTCTTAATAAATCTAAATTGTTGATAACAAAAGCATAAAGTTGTCTAGTTGTAAGAGATAACAATTTATCATGGTATTCAAATTTTTCAGCAAATAACTTTCCTAAAATTGTATTCATATAAGAATATTCTAAACCAATTTCAAGCCCAATTCTACCAACTCTATTATGATATTCTCTACCATGAATGTGTGTGTTTATGGGTTCGCTAACACTGATATCGTTAAGATTATCTGTTTCAGTGAGTTCATTAAGTGTTGATACATTTCCCGAAAGTGTTGTTCTTATAATATTATCAGAAAATATAAAACCTTTTGCTTCTAATCTTGTTTTATTTTCAGATTTATTGTTTGTTAAACCATATTCTTGTTTCAAATATAAAACAATTGAACGTAGAGCTTTTCTTGGGTCTCTCAAATCAGTTATCATGGTTCTTTGTTCTTTTGTAAGAGTAAAATTTTTGTGTTCATTTTTCAAAAATAATGTCTTGGCTTCTAATGCGTTTTTCCCTAAACTAGATTTCACCCCAGCAGTAAATTTGCTATCAAATGTATATAAATAACAACTGTCAAGCAAATCGCTACCGTAATGTTTAGCTTCTGGCATTCTTCTAATTCTTCCAATTGTTTGAATTTCAAAAGTTTCATCCATATTTTCACGAAGTTTAACCAAAATACTTGCTCTAGGGCAATCCCAACCTGTTGCAACTGCTTGTTTAATAATAACAGCTATTTGCTCTGAATTATTTTTTGATATATTTTCTAGATTTTCATGCCTACCAGATAACCATAATGCTAAAGAATTATTTTCATAAGTTATCCCTTTGCTTATAAAAAACCTTTCAACGGTATCTAATAATAAATCGGAATTATTTGGAAGTTGAACAATTATTAATGGATTAACATCAATGTTCTTGCTCAAATAAGCACTATGTAAATCTTGTTGTTTTAAAATAGCTTTTTCTAACAAATAGTTTGTTTGATTGTTTGTTTCGACAGTTTGAGGGAAGTTTTCGTTAATAACTAAAAGTTTCTTAATTAACCCTTCTGCAATAACATCTTCTTCACTTACTTCAATTAATTTTGCTTTTTTATCAGGAAGTGGAGTCGCAGAGCAACGAATAATTTTATCTGTTTTAAAGTATTGGACTATTTCATCTGCTTTACCTGTAAAGTTTTGATGGCTTTCATCAATGATAATTTTAAATTCTAAACCATCGTTAAATGCTTTTTCAATATATTCTAAAAAGTTTGTTCTCTCACTATCTTTAAGTGCGTTGTTGCCTTTCTTTGTTAACTTTTCCCAGTTAATAAAGCAACTATCGTTTTCTTCAAAACCACTTGTCATAACATCTGCAAGAAGTTTGGTTTGAGCGTTATGGATATATTTATCCATTTTTTCTTTACTTTGTTCTTCCAAACTACCTTTACCTGGTGTTAACCAAACGAAAACAGTTTTAGCATGTCCTTTTATATACTCATCCATAAAGTGAGTAAGAATAATTGTTTTACCACTTCCAGTTGGACTTTTTAAAATTATATCTCTTGTTTTTTCTTCCATACTTTCAAGAAGGAGTTTAATTGTTCTCAGCTGAAAGTTCGCTAATTTGATATTCATTTTAACCCTCCAAATCCCTGTAATAGTAGTCAGGAATAATGTTGATTTTTATCTCATGTTTCTTAAATAGTTTTTCTTGTTCTTCAGTAGGTAAGACATTATGTCCTAAATAGATAGTTTTACATTCATCAGTAATGTTGTTTGTAAATTTGTCTAAATCTTCTTCAGTAAGAATTATTGCCAACTCTTTATTTCCATCAAAGTTAATTCCATTTTCAAGTTCTACAAGTTCTTTAATATGTTTTAAAAGTTCATCAGCATATTCGTAATAGAGTTTGTCAGAAATAGGAACAAAATCGACTTTCATATATTTTAAACTTGCTTTGTAATTTTCTTTTTCGATAACTCTTTTTATCCTTTCATAAGTTACATCACGACAAATGTTATTTTCATTATTGGTGCAAAGTATAAATTTTCTATTTCCACCATCTTCGCTATTCAATTTCATTACAGCATGTCCAGTTGTTCCAGAGCCTGCAAAGAAATCGAGAATTGTAGAATATGAATTTGAAGAAGATTTAATTATATCTTCTATAAGTCTTACAGGCTTTTTCCCATTAGGAAATTTAACGTTGCCTTCTTTTGAAACATTCCCCATATCCTTATCAAAGTCTAACCACAAATCTCCCCTTAATGTTTGAATCTTATTATCAAAAACATTCCAAGATAAAGGTTCTAATCTATCATAACCATTAGAAGATTTTGTCTTTAAAATTTCATATTCATTAGAGTCTGCGGGGTTAAAAACTTTAATGATTTTTATTTTATTGTCTTCAAATAATAATTTTCCTGAAGAAACATTTTCTATAGCCCATTTGGAGCAATCGTGAGTACGATAAATATATTCGCTTTTGTCAATTAAATATTTATATATATCTTCATAAAATAAATACATTTTAGAATTTAGTTTTTGATAATTAACAAATTTATCTTTTAATTTTTTTAATAAACTTGTATATTCATTACCATCAAAAAAAATAGAATAATGATTATCATATGAAGTCCACTCGTCATATAAAGCATCAATACAAACGTTCTTTTTTGCGAACACTAAAATTGTTTCTTTATTTTTTATATACCCTTTATTTTTATGTGTTCTCTTAACACCTGAAGATGGTGACATTTCAACCGAAATACTACTAATAAAATTTTCTTCGCCAAAAATCTCATCACATAAAAGTTTTAAAGGATGCTCTTCTTTATCATTAATTGAAATATAAATTAATCCATTGTTTGATAAAAGTTTCCTAGCAATCAATAATCTTTCATTCATAAAAGACAGCCATTTACTATGTGAAAATGTATCAACTTTATCAACAAATATATCATTATATTTAAAATCTTTATTTCCCGTATTATATGGAGGGTCGATATAAATTAAGTCAATTGCTCCTTTATGTATTTTTTCTAAAAGTTGCAATGATGCAAGGTTATCGCCTTCAATTAAGAAATTCATTTGTCCACCGTTATTAATAAACAAATCTTTTTCTTCTGATAAAACAGGAGTATTGTTTTCTAATATTTCATCAATAGCTTCTTTGTGTTCTTCAAAAATAAGACCATATTTTTTACCCTTAATATCTTTTTCAATATCAGCGATATATGAAAGTAAAGTTGAAGTATTTTCATCTTGTGGACTAGAAGCAATAAATTGCTTAATTTCTTTGATTTTATTTATAAGTATTTCTCTCTTTTCTTTTGAAATATTAGTGGTCATTTTTACTCCTAAATAGACCACCTATTTTTATAA
>SAMEA104315431__coassemble_641_pt1 | contig 22963 bp, 23 predicted proteins | sample SAMEA104315431__metabat2_low_PE_029 | metagenome-assembled genome bin SAMEA104315431 (sample SAMEA104315431) | gut metagenome | biome: Monkey gut; feature: monkey-associated habitat; material: faeces | place: China | collected 2013
ATTGCAAATATGTCAACTGTTTGATAGTAATTTTTAAAAAAAAATTTAAAATTTTAATTTTTAGTAGTAAAGTTTGGTACTTTACTGCTTTTTTATTCCTTATACTTCCCCTAGGGGAAGTTCGCCAACAGCATTAAATATTAAAAAGTTTTACGGCCAGAAGTCGTAAAAAAACGATATTAAGATTATAATTCTATTCAACAACACCCCAATCAAGCAATAGCAATTCCTTGCGTTTTTGTTTTGGTGTCAACCAATCTTGTTTTTTATCTCTCGTTTTCAAAACTGACATAGGTATGTTGTTTGACCTTTTTAAATATGCTTTCATTTGAAGCAGTAAATCGTCAAATGAATAGAACTTTAACCAGCGATAGAATCTCTCATTATCACTGCGGTGCGAACGCTCAACCTTGCCGTTATGCCTTGGCGTGCGTGGACGAATAAGTTTATGTTCAATTTTTTGCAACCGACAAAAACTGTCGAACAGGTGTTCTTGGTCGTGTTTGGTTTGGCGTGTATATGTAAACTCACTGCCGTTATCGGTTTGAATTATGTTGGGCTGATAACCAAAAAATATAATAGCACGCTTTATAAAATCAACAGTATTTTGTGCAATTTGCTCTTGATATGGGTAAATAAATCGTTCCCTTGTTGCTTCATCAATAACAGTATACTGATAAAACCTGCGTTCTTCCTTATAAGGCCCAACATAACAAGCCCTAGGAACGCATTTAACATCAAGTTGCCATTTTTCACCGATATGTATTGGTGTATCATAAGGTTGTGGCACATAGTTGTTCCTTTTTTTAACTTCACCATACCAACCTTTTTTACGCAAAAAATTATACAAACTCATTGGGTGGCGAGTATAAGCATAATTCAATCTTAACTTGCCATAGAGTTCATTTAAGCCAATATGCGGATTTCGTCTAATCAAATCCTGTATGTGTTTAATCTCTAAATCGGTATGTCTATTGGGGTGTAACATATCTTTCCTTGAAAATTTGTTTTCTAAACTTTCCAACGTTCCATCATATTGACGTTTCCAACGAAATAATGAAGAAAAGGAACAGTGATATCTATGCGCAACAAATTCAATCGAACTATGTTTCCAAAGGTTTAATGCTTTTAATTTTTCTTCTGGCAAATATGCCACTTTGTAAATCTTCTTTTGTTTTCTTTTCATAAATTTGCTCCTTGTCGAATTTTGTCTAATTTTGTAAATAGGTAATGAATGTTAATTTTTGGTATATATAATTGAAATGAAAATTTTATTTACAGGAGAGAAAGTAAAATGAATTATTATAATAAGTATAATAACTATTGTGAGTTTTGTGGGGAGTATTCAGGAAAATATGAATTGTGTGCTGAATGCTATAATCTAGCAAAAGACGAATTAATTATTAAAAATGATAAAGGTGTTTGGGTTAAAAATGTTAAAAAAGGTAATGAGTATAAGTTTTATGATGAAACAAAACACTATTCACTTAAACAAAATTTGCTGAATGAATTTGAAATGGACTTTTTTAACACAGTGCGTAAAGTAATAAATCACAAGTATGTTATTATTCCACAAGTAAATTTGCAAACAATTGTTGAAACTGACACCAACACAAGAAACGATGAATTGTTTAGGAATATTGACTTTATAGTTTATCACACTGAAAAATACATACCATTTTTAGCAATTGAACTTAACGGCCAACAACATTATACCAATGAATACTGGAAGGAAAGAGATAAGAGTGTTAAGGCAATATTAAAAGATATAGAATTGCCACTTTTAACAATCGATATTAAAGACCTGAGAAAAATTGAACCAAAAGAAATTGAAAAAATTATAAACAAAGTAATAAAATATTTAAACCCAGGGTTTTTGTCAAAAGTGTTCGGCAAGAAGAACGACAAAATGGACTTAACATGGGCTGAAAGAGAAATAAAAAAACTAGGCACACAAAACGCCTAGTTTAAAGTTCTAACAGTTTATTTAAAGATGCACGAAGTTAAATCGCTGCATCTATTTTTTAATTCAAAATTTTCCTGTTCTAATTGCCTATTTTTCAATTTTTCCAATGCGAGCAAATATTGTGAATTTTGTATCTCTTTGCATAACTTTAATTTAAGTGAATCAATTTCATTTTCTAAGTGTTTTGTATAATTATTTATAACTTTTACAACTAATGTTTTCATTTTTTTAATGTTTCCTTTTTTAATCTTTCATATTCTTTTTGCAAGTCCCAAACAATGTTTAGAAGTTGTGCTTTATTTTTACTTTCAAAATAATCAAAATCGTAGTGTTGTTTTGGATTGTATGCTTCTGGTATTTCGCTTTCGTCAATATCGTCATCTTCCTGTTCAGTATTGCTATTTAATTTTGAGTTCTGTTTTAATTGTGCTTGATAATTCTTTACATAATCTCGTAGTTGTTTGCAAGTAAAATCTGGTCTAATCACCTTGTTATGAATATCAACCATAATTTGGGTTGTTTCAACAGGTATCAATTCAAACAACTTTGACTTTGAAAAACCGCTAAACTCTTCAATGATTGTTGCTTTTTCGTTATACAAGACATGAACGACAAACTTTTCATAGCAACTCAATAATTTACTGCTTTCAGACTTACTAATATTAAAACCCAACATAATAGTATCAAATGAATAGTTCAAATCTGGATTGTTTTTTAAGTAAACGCCACCACAATGTTGTTCAAACAACTCATGTATTTTATAAACAACTGTGCATATCTCAGCAAAGTTGTCAATATCTTTTTTAAAGCATTTATCTAACTGTTTTATGTATTTTGAAAGTTCCGCAATAGGTTGACAACCAAAATCTATAAATTCTCTTTCTTTTAAACTATATCCATTAAAGTTTTTCATTAAAATATTTCTCCTAATTCTTCATTTTCTTTTTGTGACAAAGGAATGAAACCTTGGTCTATAAAGTCTTTTGTTTTGTTATCAATTTTGACCTGATAAACATTATGCTCACTTATATACTGTGTGTTTGAATTTTTAACAAGTGGATCAGTGCTTATGCAGGACAACTTATCAACTTCGGTTGGCAGGTCAAAATCTGCACCGATAAGTCGTTTAACAACATTTGGTGTGTTAAGGTTTGACGAATAATAAAATCTCTTTTTAAACACTTCCGTGCTACCCAATGCTTTTTCAACATATTTTTTAACATAACTGTTGCACCTTTCACGGCTCACAATCCTGCTGACAGTTGTAAAACCATATACAAATGTTGTTATATTGTAAATCGTTTCTCCGTCAGTATCTTTCAGTTCGTGCAAATGTTTTGTTTTTTCAAAATACTCTTTACTTGCTATTCCATTTTTCCCTGACCAATGGCAACAAACTTTGCCAGAATTTACAAGGCCCATTTGTTTTGCAGTAATATCCGCAGTTAATAAATGAAAGTGTATGCAACCATCTTCGTGTCGTTCAGGAAAACACATATATTTAAAATCAGGGTATTTCTTTTTTAAATTGTTAATATACTTTTCATAACAATCAAAAACTGCTTTATCATTGTAACGGTCTATTTTTTCTTTATCAAATGTTAAAGTCCAAAACCAATCAAAATCGTTCATAGTTAAAAGCATATTCATTGAAATTTTTGTTCGTCTTAAACTAGCGCCATAACTTTCCAAAATGTCTTTTTTGGTATATTCGATTATTTCACCAGTTTGGTGATTTAACCTTAAACGTTCCCCATCAATATCAATTGGAGAACACTGTTTTATAATTTTGCTATTCTTTTGAAAGTAGTATGAAATAAGTGTATCGTTCTTATATCGCCTTTCAGTTGAATATAAATTATAAGTAGTTGATTTTTCGTTCATTTTTAATTCTCCAATACTTATAATTTTTAATAAAAAGGGTTGACTTTGCAAAATTAAAGTGTATAATAGTAATAGCAATAGAAATTGCGTAGGCAGTTCGGCCTTATGGCTACATGGGTGTATTCCTGTGGGGAACTGCTTTTTTTATTTTCTAATATTCCAATTATAACGCCAAGTTGAGAAATTATTTTTATTATCGTGCCTTACACGCTTGCCAACAAACATTGGCTCTTTATCTAGCGGATTAGGGTTAGGATAATACATTTCGTTTGTTCGTTTGCCGTCTTTTTGTCCGTGCATAACTTTACGATAATTCCACTCAGTGTTTGAATATTCACCAGTAATCATAGCAGGATGCTGTGATTTTTTATATTTTCTAAAATGTGGGAATTTTTGTTTCTCATTTGGTTTGTCATAAATTATATATTTACTTGGTTTATAAAAGGAATTTTTGCTTACTTTTTTCTTTCTCATTAAGCCCCCTTTATAAAATATTTTCCGTTAAGTGTTACTATTGTCAAGTAGGACACCGTGCGAGCAGGGGTAAACCCCATTGCTCTGCACGGATTTAAATACTTGATTGTTGATAACCCCCAGCAAGGGTATTTCCTTGCTGGAAAGTTAAATTTAGTTTGTTTCGTTTGCGCCATTGTCAAGGGCGGAAGCCAATGGTGGCTCGTCGATTTTTGCTCCGCAAAAATAGTCCGCTTTTTCCTTGACACTTTCGCTACACTTCACCTTGCGTTTATTTTTGGATTTTTGCTTTGTTTTTAGTGTCAATTGTTTTTGTTCAGCAAGATAAAGTGGTTTTATACCTGAAAAGAAGATCTTTAATTTTTGGAATAAACCAAGTTGATAGCCATTCTCTTGCAGGTGTAATAAATTATAAATTTCAATTTCATTAAATTTAGATTTTAAATTTTTGTAAATATACTTGTGAATTTTTTTATTAAATTCTTGTGGCGTAAAATCGCCTGTGTCTAATGTTTGTGCAAATGTTTTATAATAAACTAATAACGTTTTATCAATAAGTTCATTTTTAAAATAGTCCATTATGCTGCTTTCCTTTTTTGAAAATAATTATCAGGCAACTCATCATCATTTTCCTGTAAAAACTTAATATAGCCTTCAATGCTTTCTTCGGTAGGTTCGCTTTCGATAATATCGAAATCTTCGTCCAAATGCCCATCGTAGAACTTCGGCTTACAACTTTGACTATCATAGCACTCAAACACATTATAATCTGCTGTTACAATCTCTTCGGTATAGCACTCTTTATCTTTTTTTCCGCTAGCCATATACCTGTCGAATAGGCTACTGTTTGCAATTTTTCTTATTGTCCAAGTCAAACTTTTAACCTTGCCATATTCATTGTGTTGTATGTCTAACTTTACTATTTCGATAAATTGTGCCAACTCTCTAACATTGACATCAATTAACATTGGTCTTTGCGTGTCTAAAAAGATATCCAAATTGTTGTGGCCGTGTTGTTCATACCAACGGCTTTGCCACTCTGGAAAGTACATTGATAATCGGCTATTTAAGTATTTTTGTGCTTCGGTGATACCGATACACTCATAAGGATAATTAAAATGAGTTTTTACATATTTATTACGAAAACCTAGCCTGTATGGGTTAATTCTTCGGTTAAACCTTGGGCTATACCCAAACTTTTTCATAGTTAAATCATAGTTTGCGGAAACACAATGTTTGGGTATAGTAAGGTGGAAACCACTTGCATTTTTACGCATTATCTCTTGTGCCATTGCCAAATTGCGTTGGCGGTCAAAGGCGGCCTGTCTAAGCAAATGCGTCATAAAGCAAGTTTTGCCTGTCCTAGGCGGTGCGAAAATTATAGTTATCACTAACTTACCACAGCAGTAAATATGTAATAATCGCCTAATGTAGTCTTAGTAAACAATGATGAATTTTCGAGAACAGTGTTGCTACCATCGTAAACAGTTTTTAACACCTTTACAATTGAGCAACTATTCAACAAACCACCACCAGGGGCATCTGTTAATACATTTGTAACTTTTGAATAAACGTAAGAATTAGTTATAGTAATTTCAGTATTACGACTAGAATTATTTAATTGAAAACCACAATACCATCCAAGACTTGAAATATTTTTACCAAAATAAATATTAGTTACCTTTTTTTGATACTTTAATAAATAACTAGGAATTACCTCAACCTTATCTCCAAATATGAATGAAACACCACTACCACTTGGAAGAGATGAACCAATGTTTTCAAAAGGAGAAGTATTAATAGAAGTTTTTAAATTAGAAGCCTTTATAGCATTGTAATAAACTTCTTTCAAATATCGATTAGAGGCAAAACAACTATAACCAAACTTTGTAATAGATTCAGGAATTGTTAAAGTTTGAATATTTAAACTACCCAAAGCCATTTCACCAATTTCTGTACAAATAGTATTATCATCAAAAATTATAGAAGTAATATTATTGCCATTTGAATATGCGTTATAACAAAAGTGAGCAGGTATTTTTTTCACAGCACTACCAAAATAGATTGTTACACCAGAACTATTTTTACCAACATTTGAACCGAAAAAGTTATCACTACTTGAATAATCTTTTGCTGATGGAATATTGTAATAAAGTTTTTCCAAACTTGTACAACCATTGACAACGCCAGAGCCAAGATAAGTAATAGAAGAAGGTATACTTAATTCTTTTAAATTTGAGCAAAAAACAAAACTATTAGAGAGCGATTTTACAGTATCTGGAATTAAAATAGAAGATAAACCTGTACAATTGTTAAATGCATACCAGCCGATAGTTGTAACATTATTAAACTTAATAGATGTCAAGCCTGTGCAATCATCAAATCTGCCAATAGATAAGATATTATCGGCAAATTCCAATTCGCCTACAAGCAAATCTTTGTTTGTTCCAGCAGAAGCTCGCCCAGCGTCATCTACCACAACAGCACCCTCATCAATAAGTTTTTTCCAAGATTTAGTTTTGTTTCCAGTAGAATCATATAAACCGCCAGAAGATTTTTCAAAAAGTGCAATAAATGTAGTATTGGAATTAATTATTGTATTTTCAATTGTAACTATATCAGTACCATTAATGGACCAGCCTATAAAATCATAATCGTCTTTTGTAGGAGTTTCAGGTAAAGTTGCATAATTTCCAGTTGCTATAATTTGACTAGAATATTCAACATTGTCGACCTTAAATTTAACGTCATATTTATAAGTAATATCCGCGACAATCGTAGTGTCAGCAATAATTTTATAAGTTGACAAATCAATAGAAGTTCCATTAACTTTCCAGCCATTGAATACTTTGTAAGTTGTACTTTCAATTGTTGGAGCATTTGCATAACCGCCATTACGAACATTTATTGTAGATTTTATTTCATTTTCATAAACAAATGTTACAGCATAAAGTTTTGTAAATACTGCTGTAAATGTAGTATCCGCTGTAATTTGTTGTTCAGCGACATTAACAATATTTGTTCCGTCAATAGTCCAACCGTCAAATTCATAACCAACTTTTGTTGGGTTAGCAGGAATAGTTGCATAACCATCTTTGACAACTAATTGAGTATTATGTGTAGTTGAATCAACAACAAATTTAACATTATATTTGTATGTAATGTCTGCAACGAACTTTGTATTTTCATTTAAAACATAAGTTGAAATGTCAACAATTGTATCATTTACTTTCCAGCCATTAAAAATAACTCTGTCAGTCGAAGTTGGATTGTTAATGCTAACCTTTGAGCCTTTGTTTACAATTTGAATATTAATAACGCTTCCGTCATATTCAAAAGTAGCAACAACCTGTGTTTCACTTTCTAAACCAGCAATATATTGTTCATAATATGCTATGGTTTCTTGTAAGTTTACAATTTTAGCATTAAGATTGTTTACAACTTCATTGTTAGTTTGTGATTGATATTTCAATTCAGTAATTTGTGAATTTAAATCTTTAACTTGATTGTTTAATTGAGTAATGGTATTTAAATTTAATTCGTTTGTGTTTTGTAATTGATTAACCAAAGTTTGTAAACTGCTCACTTGATTTTTTAATGTAACAATTTGATTTGCTTTATCTTGATTTTGGTTTTGTTCATTTTTCAAAGAACTTTCCAAACTTTCAATTTGAGAATTTAAACTGTTAATTTGTGTATTCAAATTTTTAATAGTTTCTTCATTTTGAGAATTAATTGTTTGAAGATTTTGTATTGTTTCAAGATTTGTGTTTTTTGTTTGTTCAAGGTTTTTTATTTGTGTTTGGTAATTTGCGTTAGATTTATTTAAGTTTGCAATTTCAGCATTTAATTGTGTAATAGATTTTGTATAATCGTCAACAATGCCTTCAAAATAACTAATTTTTGCATTTAATTCAGTTTCATTTTTATTGCCGTCCTTATAACCCTTGTCGTAACTATCTTGCACGTCTTTTCCAGTATAATAACTTTCACCCTTAATAGTGCCAGTTATCGCAGGCCAAAACATTGTAAGTAACACTGCTGCAACAGCAACAACTACGACAGGAACAATAACAGCCCAAAAGTTTTTAGAATTCATTTTATTTGCTCCTTTCAACAACTTTTACGACAGCACCTGTTACATTTGAATAAGTATAAAGATAATCAACTGATTTGTTTGTGTTAGTAGTGGTTAATGTAACTTTTGTGCCACTTGCAAGATATTCGATTAAAATATCAACATTGGCTTGTACAATTTCGTTGCCGTCCAAGTCGTAAAATTTTACTGTGTAAGTTGCACTGATTTTGCCGTTGGTTACAACAACATTATTTGTTTGTTCACCATTGAAAAGAATAGTATAATCGCCAGCAGTTCCGTCAAAATCTTGTGGTGCATAAGTTTCAACCATTTGATAATTTGTTTGGTCATTACTCGTAAATGTAAGTGTACCAAAATCAAATTTAGATATTTGGTTGTAATCGTTTTTTGTTTCAATAGTTATTGCATTGCCATATTCCGCACTTTTTACATTGAAAATATCAACAAGTTTTATTGTGCAAAATACACCTGCAATAATAAGAGTGAAGCAAATTAAGTAATGATACCATTTCATAGTTCCACCCCCGAGTTAATATTATGAATTGTAATATTATTTGTTGTAATAGAAGTAAGCCCTGTTTCTTTCAATGAGCCAGCAAGTAAATTAAATTCACGTGCAGTTGCGCTTGAAATAGACAAAGATTTTACTTTAATGCCATAAAGGGCATAATAATCAAAGCCCAAGCAATTTACATTGCCAAGTTTAGATAAATCAAAATTGATATTTATTTCAGCATTTTCAAAGTTTTTAAGTTCGCTCATTTTTGCACTTGTGAGATAATAATAAAAACCATTTTCTGTGCTTACATATCTTTTTTCAAAATCTTGCTCTGTAAGATTAAGTTGTGATTTTGCTTTCCAATAATCAACATCTGTATCGATACCACTAATATTAAAAGCAGTATCACCAGCAACTGATTTGAACATTGACTGTTCCGCCCAAACCATACCACGTAAATCATAATGTGCAGAAATAGTGAAATAACTGTTAATCAAAGTATTATTTGCGTCTTTATCACCTTGACCAATAGGCTTACCAGCAATTTTTCCGTCCTTTATTTGATAAATGTGTAAGAAATCACCAAGGTCAACAAGTGGAATCACACTGTTACCAGTGCCATTACTATAAGAAGTTACAATTTTACTAACTTTAACAAGCAAGTCTTGGAAAGTGTATTCAAATTCTTCATCCCACTCATCATAAGCAGCGGCATCACGCCCCCAGTGAAGAGTGAAAGTGTTTTTTATACCGTTCCAAATTGTACCACCCAAATTAAAATTTTTGTGATGTTTTGTATATTTACCATCAAGTTTAACAGCATAAGTTTCACCATTAATATCAATAATCATTGGGTCGCCCCAACTATAATCGTTACCTGTCAAAAATGAATTTCCAGAGTTTTTATCATAACGCCAAAAGTTTTCAGTTTTGTTATCTGCTGTTTGTTCATCATAAACATAAGGCACAATTTTGCCGTCTTTATCTTTTACAAGTTGAAAACCACGAGCATAAATTGCTTGTTTACTAACGCCACTGTAACAGTTAAATAACAATTCAGTAACTTCGTATCCAGTTTTGTTATAATTTGAATAATAATTTACTTCAATAACAGGTTTCTCTTCACCTGTTTGTGGATCAGTAACAAATGAAGCATAAGTTGATGTTACTGCCGATGGTATTTTGTCTTTACCAAGTGTTTTATAATAAATAAACACACCACACATAAAGGTTAAAATTGCAGTGATAAAAACTAAAATACTATTGAAAATTTTTAAACCAATATTGTTCATACATCTCCTTTGTTTAAATTTTGTTAAATAAAAAAGCACTATAACAAGATGTTATTAACCTTAAATAGTGCTTTTTAGTAGAAGTTTAATGCAATATTCCGTTCCAGCCAAAGAAATTTAAGCCTTTTGCTAACCACTCACAAGCCTTAGCAAAAAATTCAAAAATCTTACCTAGAATAGAAAGGGGAAAAGTCCCAAATAACACTATCAAAATGACAATTAAAATTATTAGTATTATTTTTTTCATAGGACTCACTTATTAAATGATAGGGGTAATCATTGCGGCTGTTTGTGCAATATCTTCTGTGGCTGTGGCAGTTTTACCAAACCAGTCAGCAATTTGTTGCCCGAAAGTAACACCATGAACAGCGCAACCAATACCAACAACCATGCAGAAAATCGCAACGGCTATTAACATGCCTAAAAGCACCAACATAATATTTTTAAATACTTCCAATTTGTTTCTCCTTTATTTTGTTTATTTGGTTTCAACGAGTTTAAATGTTTCAGGTTTAATGGTTAATCTTTCACCAAACTGTGAAGCAGTATATTTAACTTCTGCCCACATACCGAATTTAACTTTTTCAAATGTTACTTTGTCAACGTCGTACTCTGCACGAGTTCCATTCAAAATACCTGTATCTAATTTAAAATCGTCTTGGTCGCAACTAATAACTTCGACTAAGAATTTTTCTGGTGTTGCAGGCCACTCTTTACCTTGTAAATCAGTTCTTGCTTCTCTTGCGTCCTTATGTGTTTTGCTAATAATAATACCTTTTTCTCTAATTGGTTTTACGAATGACATAGTTTTTCTCCTTAATTTAACTTGAATTTTATATTGAATAATTTAAAAATCGATATAAGCGTCGATTGTTGCCTAAACTCTTTGTTAGGACTTACCACTTTTATTGAGATAGCGAAAACAAAAAGTTTCGTAATTTGTTTTCGATGTCGAAAACTTTTTTATAAACTTTTTGCATAAAAGGGTTGACTTTTGATATAAATTAAAATATAATAATTAAGAATTCAATCAATGCCAATGCTTCGTTCATTGGAAATCGGCGGTAACGCCACGCGGATTGAATTTTTTTTATTGCCATTTATTGCTTTTTAAATATTTCTTATTTGCAGTTCTTATGGCTTTATAATCTTTTTTATGTAATTTCCATTGACCTTTTGGTTGGTCTTTTAAATATGTATCATTTTCCCATACTGGTACGCTAAACCTAGATTTGCGTTTATCAAATTTTGAACGATTTGGGTTTTTATACATTTCCCTAGTTGGTTGTCCATAAAAATTATTTGAATGAGTGATTATATTGATTTTTGATTTGTGACCATGTTTGGCACTAACATATGCGGTATGAAATTCACCATCATTACGCCTAACATTTGGGTTTGTGTCGTATCTAAACTCATTTTTACGTAAATATTTTTTACTCAATGTCATCTCCCTTTAAAGATTTACTAGTAATATCTGCGAACAGATGACGCCCTAGTAGTGCGTTTGCGTGCATTCCTTGCACCGCATTTACAACCGCTTGCGAAAATTTGTTTTTCTCGCTTGCTCAATTTTCTCGCCACAGCAATTCCCCCTTTTACAAAAAATATCGTGATAGCGAATTAACTACACGATATTAGGGCAGAAACATATTTAGGTTGTAGTCTTTTTAATTCAACTATCAACCAGATTATAAAAAAACATTGTTACAAAATATTTTATATTTTATTAAATACTTACACGCAAATATTACTTATTACATCAAATAAGTGTATTAAATTGACAATAAAGTTAAAAATGCTTTAATATTATCACATGAGTAAACAATCAAATGATATTTTAAATAAAATAAATTTTGGCTGGAATTTAGGCAACTATTTTGATTGCCACAGTGGTGGCATTTCAACAAAAATGTCTGGTAACAAAAACGTAGACCAAGTTGTTGGCTTGTGGCATAATCCAAAATTTAATTTAAAATGTTTGGACAATTTAAATAATGTTGGTGTTAATTGTTTAAGAATACCTGTAACCTGGTGCAACTTTGTTGAATATAACGGCAAGGATTATTTAATAAACAAAGATATTTTTGCAAGGCTAAAACAAATTGTTGACTATGCCCTTGCATTAGATTATGTGGTTATAATTGATATGCACCATGACGACAAAAATTGGTTAAGCATAACATCTAGCGAAATAGAATTTGAAGAAGTTAAACATGAATATATTAACCTTTGGCAGCAGATTTGCATTGAGTTTAAAAATTACAATCACAACCTGATTTTCGAAGGTATGAACGAATTAATAAACATTTCTAACAACAATGAAGATTGGATTGGCAATGATTTAGGTTATCAACGGGTTAACGAATTGTGTGAATTATTTGTTAAAACTGTTAGAGCATCTGGCGATAAAAACAAAGATAGATGTCTTATGATTGCACCTTACGGAGCACAATTCCACAAACACGCATTAAGAAATTTTGCACTACCAAACGATAACAATATCATTGTCGACGTGCATTTTTATGGCAAAACTATTGATAAAGAAGTTTATATTGACTATTTTAAACATTTGCGTGCTTTGCTTTTATCAAACAATATTCCTGTTTTTGTTGGCGAAATTGGACTAAAAAAAGCGTATAGAGATAGGCTAGATATATTTAAAGTGTTGATTGGCTATATGAAAGAATTAAACCTTAAAATTGCCCTATGGGACAATGGCACTGACAGAATATTTATTGATAGAGAAACTGGCAAAATAGAAAATCAGCAATTTTTAGATTTTGTGCAAAATTTGCATCTCAATCCTGATTACACCGCAAAAAAATCCACATAGCAGTGGATTTTTTTAATCAAAGATATATTCAAATTGAAAATTTTAAAGCAATATGCAAAGTATTCCGCCCTTACCTTCGTTTACAATACGAGTTAATGTTTTACGCAACTTATTTTGCAATTTAACTGGCATTGAAGTAAGTTTGCTGTTAAGCCCATCAACAACCAAACTTTCAAGCGACTTGCCAAACATATTTGTTTGCCAAATGCCTTGTGGGTTATTTTCAAATTGTTCAGTTAAATATTTAAGCATATCTTCGCTTTGTTCATATCCCCCCATAATTGGGCTAACTTCGGTTTCAACGTCCACACGCATAATGTGCAAACTTGGTGCTTGAGCTTTAAGTTTAACGCCACATTTATTGCCTTGACGCATAATTTCTGGCTCTTTAAGCTCCATTTCGCTCATTGTTGGCACAACCACGCCGTAGCCAGTTTCTTCAACTTGTTTTAATGCTTCACTGATTTTGTCAAACTTGCGTTTAGCATAAGTTAAATCTTTAAGTGAATTTACAAGTTCATAATCATCTTTAATCTCTGTGCCACATTGTTCGCTAAGCACGCGATAGAATAAGCCGTCCTTTGGCACAACTTCAAAAGTGATAGAGCCTTCACCCATTTGCACTTCGTTGTTCAAAATAGGTTCAAAAGCCTCACTGGTTTCAAACAAAACTTTGCTTGGATTATAGTTGCCAATTTTATCAACATCATCAATAGCTGCGGTTACATTATCTAAAATTTCTTTGATTGTTGGATTATCAATTGGCAATGGTTTAAGCCACCTTGGCATTTTTATATTAACCACTTCAAGTGGAAATTCTTTTAAAATTTCAGCCATAATTTTATCAACATCTTCCTTTTCTAAATTATTAACATTTATTGGCAAAACTGGTGTTTGATATTCTTTTGCCAAGTCAAGTGCAAGTTTGTTCACTTGCGCATTTGTTGGATTAGCCGTGTTAAGCACAACAACAAAAGGCTTGCCAGTTGCTTTAAGCTGAGCCACTGTGCGTTTTTCAGCATCAACAAAATTTGCACGTGGAATATCACCAAAACTGCCGTCTGTTGTTAAAGCAATTGCAATTGTTGAATGTTCATTAATCACCTTTTCAGTGCCTATGCTTGCTGCTTGTGCAAATGGAATTGCTTGTTCAGTCCAAGGGGTTTTAACATATCGCGGTTTATCGCCGTCAGTTGCACCAACTGCACCATCAACCATAAAGCCAACAGAGTCAATCAATCTAACTGAAAATGTTGTGTTATTGATTTTAACTTTAACCGCTTCCGCTGGCACAAATTGTGGTTTAGTTGTCATCACCATTGCACCTGCACTAGCCTGTGGCATTTCGTCCACAGCACGTTCTCTATCGTGTTTGTTTGTTATGTTGCCCACAACAAAATTTTGCATAAATTTTTGAATAAATGTAGATTTTCCACACCTCACTGGCCCAACAACACCTATGTAAACATTGCCATCGGTGCGTTTTGCAATGTCGGTATAGATGTTAGCAATTTTTTCCATTTTTCTCCTCCATACCCTAACTTATGTGTTGGCACATAGGTTTAGAACTTTTGAAGAAATTTTATTTTAAGCAAATTTAATATGTCTTTTTTTAAATTAAATTTCATTATAAATAGCACATATATTTATTCACTTTATATAAGCATTAAGCCAAACAAAACCACAATACAAAAGAAAATAAAAAGCACACATATTTTAGCCCAATTATTCCATGTTGATTTTTGTTAGATTTTGTCAATTAAAAAAGAAAACCCCATTGACAAGTTGGTATTATCTGGTATAATGCAATAACTGAAAAGTTTAAGGAGTTTTTATGAAATTTTATGTAAACTGTGATTATGAAAAATTGCAAGACAAAACCGCTACGCGTGAACCAATGTTTAGACGCGACAACAAAAAAATGCCTTACGATCGCGTAAGACTTGTGCAAGAAACAGGTAAATATTCAAGCAAACAAAGCGACAAAAACCGTGTAATTTCACTTGCTCAACGCCGCCGCAACAAGGCAAAAGAACAAGAACTTGCTGACTTAATTGCAGAAGAACAACAAATCATTGAAGAAGATTTCATCATTGATTAACTTTTCAAGATTAAAAAAAAGCACTCAACTGAGTGCTTTTTTGCTGCATTTTTTGTGTATAACTAAAATCAAAAGTTAATTTTTGGCCTTATCGCCTAAATTAAACGCTTTTAATATTTCATCTAAACTCATTGTTGGATGCAACGCTTCATTGAAGTCGAAGCCAGAACTTGACGCATTGTTGATTAAATTATCGGTTGGCCCTCCGCGTTTAATATCGCCACCTTCGTCCTTTTTAGTGTCCATTGCCTGAATGATATTGTGCAAAAGTTTTTTGATAGGGTCGTCAACCACTGTTTGTTTTTTAATATCAACGCTTACGCCGTCAATATTGTTATCTTTAAGCCCTTCATAGACCAAATTTTTAAACTTTTCACTCATATCTTTCAACTTCATATCTTGTTTAAGTTCAGGGTAACGAGAATAAAGTTCGTTTACAATTTGTTCCATTCTAAGATACATCAATCGGCTGCGTTGAATATCAAGTGAATACAACTTTTTGCGTGATTGTTCCAGTTGATTTGCATGCTCCATGCTGGCAATAATCGCACTTGAAATTGACTGTTCTTTTGCCTTAAATTCGTCTATCACAACTTTTTGCCTTGCGTTGATTTGTTGCAATTCTCTAACCTTTGCTTCCAAGGTTGCAATGCGGGCATTAAGTTCGTTAGTTCTGTCCATTTTTATTTCTCCTTTTTGCCAAAATAAGGTTGATTGTGAAATAGCCTATAAACCACACAACCAAAAGCACAATCATAAGCCACAACACAATTAAATGTTGAACAAATAATAGCACAATCAAACCAAAACCTAAAAACAAAATAAATAATTTTATTTGCAATTTATCTTTAAAATATATGGCAGTAACCAAACTTGCAAGCGCAAAAGCAAACAAATAATAAGGCCAAAATTGGTTGATGTCCCAATTCCACAATTTGTCGCCAATCTTTGATAAAATGTTAAGTACCCCACCTAAAAGCGACACAATTCCAATATATAAACTGCTGTCCATTTTAAATGAAAAGCCACGGATAATAAGCAACAAGCCAATCAAAATCAAAGATGCTGGAAAACTATACGTAAAAAAGTTTATATCCACTGGCAGCGGCAAAAAATCCAAGATAAAACAAATCACGTTAACTATCAAAAGAGTGAAATATAAAATTTTAGACTTTTTCCCCATTTCCTTTCCTTTTCCTTATCAAATTACAAATTAATATTGCCACACCGATAACCAAAATAATCACGCTTATCAGTTGAGAAACACGTATTCCAGAATTGCCAATATAAAGTGAATCGCCACGCAAACCTTCAATTAGCCCACGCCCTAAGCCATACCAAACTAAATAAAGCCCAAAGTTTGTTCCGTTTAGTTTTGCTTTGTCAATCACACGCAAAAGTATAAACATGCCAATCAAATTCCACAAACTTTCGTAAAAGAAAGTTGCATAGTGCCACTCGCCGTCATGAATAATGCTAATAGGAAAAATTTTAAGCCCTTCAATCATAACTTCTGCACCATAGCAGCAATGGCCAAAATAGCAACCTATTCTGCCAATGGCTTGCCCCAAAGCTACGCCAACAACCACAATGTCTGCCAAAGCAAAAAAGTTCTTTTTAAATATCAAACAATAAAGTACAACACCAATTGCACCGCCAATGATTGCGCCATAAACAGCAATGCCGCCGTCCCATATACGCCAAAATTCAGCAAAGGTGTAGTTATGTGTATAAAACACACAGTAATAAATACGTGCCCCTAAAATTGCAAGTGGAAACACGAATAATGCAAGCACCCAAATATCGTCATTTTTAAACCCACGTTTTTTAGCAATACGTGCAGCAAGCAAAAGCCCAAAAAGCATACCAAGTGCCACAAGTATGCCGTAAAAAGTAATTCTAAAACTGCCGATGTTAAAACCTTCTGGGGGGTCTAATAACCATTTCATACCTTATAATTATATCAAAAGCCAGCCAAAAAGCAAGCAAATTGCCAGCCAGTAAGCAATAGTGCAAAAAATTGCAAACTTATCTATTTTTGCCTAAATTCCTTCATTATAGGTTAAATCAATACCAGTCTTTTCTTATCTTTTAACACTTAAAGCCACATTAACAAAATGCCCGCCACCACACATTATTCGCAAAGCACTGATGCTTAAACATTTCAAAAAGCCACTATCGTTAACATTTAAATTTAAAATTTAGATAAACAAAATCACACACGCAAACATAAATGTTAATATGAAATATTTTGGTACAGATGGCATCCGCGGTATAGTAGGTGAAAAATTAAATGAACAACTGATAAAAAAACTTGGCAAAGCCTTGGTTAGGTTTTATAAAACGCACAATTTGCCAACTAAACTGATTGTTGGTAACGACACACGCAAAAGCAGCGATTATATTCTTGCTGTATTACAAACCATTTTGCTTAAAGGCGGAATTGAAGTGCATAATATAGGCACATGTTCAAGCCCCTGCTTGGCTTTTTTAACACGCAAGCATAGATTTCCGCTTGGCCTTATGATTTCCGCTTCACATAATCCAAAAGAATATAACGGACTTAAATTTTTCAATATTAATGGCGAAAAGGTGGCGGACAGTTTTGAACAAGAAATTGAAACTTATATTGATAAACCTTATAAATTGCCATCCAGTGGATTTGCTGTTAGCAAAAATGCAGTCGCATTAAAAGCCGACTATGTTGCAATGTTAAAAAGCCTTAAAAAGGTTGAATACCCTTGCATTTTAGATTGTTCCTCAGGTGGTTCAAGTGAAATTGCAAGGCAAGTTTTTGGCAGCACAAAAATAATAAATGCTAACCCTAATGGCGAAAACATAAACGTTGATGCTGGCTGCACACACATTGAAGGCTTAGCAACTCAGTGCCAACAAAAAGGCCTGATTGGTTTTGCTTTTGATGGCGATGCAGACCGCGTTATGGCAGTTGATAAAACAGGTAATGTTTTGGACGGCGACAAAATTTTATATATCTTAAGCAAATTTTATTTAAAATCTGGTCAAAGCGTGGTTGGCACAATTAATACAAATTCAGGCCTAGCAGAAGCAATCAGCAAACACAATTTAACCCTTGTGCGTGCCAATGTTGGTGATAAATGCGTATATGAACAAATGTTAAAATATCACTCCATGCTTGGCGGTGAAGAGTCAGGACATATCATAATAAAAAAACATACCAACACTGGTGATGGCATTTTAACCGCAATATGTTTAATGAATATTTTGCACCTAACAGGGCTCAATTTTGCGGATTTGCTGGCTGGTTACACTGCGTTTGCCACTGCAAAACAAAACATAAAATTAGCAAAACCTTTTTCAACAACTCAGGATATAAAATTGCTGATTGATAAATACACTTCTGCTGGCGCCCGCATTGTTATTCGTCCAAGCGGAACTGAACCAGTTTTACGCCTGCTTGTTGAGCATAAAGACAACAAAACCGCCACACAAATGCTTGAAAAGCTTGTTTACAACGTAAAATTGCAACAACAATAACACTTTAATCTTTTAAAAATCAATGCAAAAACAACAACCTTATTACGTTTAAATCCAATTGATAACTAACAAATTTTATTAACCCACCAATATTAATTTGGCGTTTAAATTTATGTATGTTATAATGTTTATATGGATTACGTTTTAGATAAAAGTTGGAGCAATGCCCTTGCCCCAAGGTTTGATAAAGAATATAAACAACACTTGTTCAGTTGGCTTAACAGTGAATATGCCAGCAAAACAGTTTACCCACCAAAGGCGGAAGTTTTTAACGCTCTCAACCTTGTGCCTATCAATCAGGTTAAAGTGGTTATCATAGGTCAAGACCCCTATCACACAGAAGGTCAAGCGCACGGATTGGCTTTTAGTTGCCATAACGGCACGCCACAACCAAGCCTGAAAAACATTTTTAAAGAAATTCACGATGATTTAGGCTTTACAATGAGCAATTGCACAGACTTAACCGCATGGGCACGCCAAGGCGTGGTGCTTTTAAACACAAGCCTTACAGTTATTGCGCACCAACCAGCCAGCCATGCTAATGAATTGTGGCACACTTTTACAAAGCAAGTTATTGAAATTTTAAATGAACAAAATCAACCAATCGTATTCATGCTCTGGGGCAACCATTCAAAAAGTTTTTTGCCAATGTTAAACAATCCAAATCACCTTGTTTTGCAAGCGGCACACCCCAGCCCCTTTTCTGCATATAACGGATTTTTTGGCTGCAAACATTTCAGCAAATGCAATCAATTTTTAGTTGCAAACGGCGTCAGCCCTATCAATTGGCAAATATAAAATTTAATCTAATTTGATTGACAATCTTAATCCTATTATATATAATAAAATCATTATGAGTTTACTATCATTTATCTTTGCAATTATTATTATCAGCAAAATTATTCTACCTATCAAGTTGTAGAAAGCGTTTTGCTGTTTAAAATGTCAGCCTAACGCTGGCATTTTTTTAAAATTAAGGCAAATCAATGTGGAATAAAAACAGTTTAAAAAATTTTGATAAATAAATCTAAATGAAAATTAGAGTTTTTGACAAGGAAAAAGGAGATTATATGAAAAAAGAACAAGGCAATTTAAACTACGTTGCAATGGAAGAAGAAGTTTTAAACTTTTGGCAAAATAATGATATATTTGGCAAGTTAAAAGCAAAAAACAAGCAAACTGGCAAATATTATGCAACTCTTGACGGCCCTATCACAGCCAACTATATTATGGGTTTGCACCATGCTTACAACCGCACTTTTAAAGATGCCATGATTAAGTTTGCTGCCCTTGAAGGTTGCGACCAACACTATCAAAACGGCTTTGACGCACACGGCTTGCCAGTTGAATTACGTGTTGAACGTGAACTTGGTCTTAACAGCAAAAAAGAAATTGAACAATACGGCATTGGCAAATTTGTTAGTCAATGTATGCAAACTGTGGACAAATATTCTGCAATGCAAACTCAAAGTTCAATTCGCCTTGGTCAATGGATGAATTGGGACGATAGTTATTACACAAACAGCGATAACAACATCACCACAATTTGGTATTTCTTGAAAAAGTGTCAAGAAAAGGGCTACATTGCAAACAGCCACCGCATTATGCGTTGGTGCACACGTTGCGGAACAAGTTTAAGCGACCACGAAATGAGCGATGCAGACGCATACCAAAACGACACTTGCCTTGCAATCTTCTTTAAATGTCCTATTAAAAACAGCAACAACGATATTTTGGTGTGGACAACCACCCCTTGGACATTAACTGCCAACGTTGCAGTTGCTGTTAACCCTGAATTTGACTATAACATTGTTAAAGTTAAATCACAAAACCGCAACATTATTGTTTGTGCAGACCTTATGAAAGTGCTTAAAGATGATGTTGTTGAAGTTGTTAAAACTGTTAAAGGTGCTGAATTGGTAGGTTCAACATATGAAACTTGCTTCCCTGACCTTAGCGAACAACAATTTGAACATAAAATTGTGGCTTGGAACGAGGTTGAAAAAACCGAAGGCACAGGTGCTGTTCACATTGCCCCAGGCTGTGGTGATGCGGACTTTGAACTTGGCAAAAGTTTAGGTTTAAAACAAATTTGTCCTATCAATGAATCTGGCTTATATTATGATAATTTTGGCGTATTTGCTGGCAAAAACGCAAATTGCGATGAAACACGTGATTTTGTGTTTGAATTGATGAAACAAAATGGAAAACTTTATTATACACATAAATACACACACAGTTACCCACACTGTTGGAGATGTAAAAATCCACTTTTGTTCCGTTTGGTGGACCAATGGGTTATCAAAATGGATGAATTGCGTCCACAATTGATTGCCGCAATTGAACCAGTGCAGTTCCAACCAGACTTTATGAAAAAGCGTATGTTGGACTGGCTTAACAATATGGGCGACTGGGCAATTTCACGCTCTCGTTATTATGGCTTACCATTGCCTTTCTACCCTTGTGAACATTGTGGCAAATTGACAGTTGTTGGCAGTTTGGAAGAATTTGAACGCCTTTCAAGCAAACAAGAAGTGGAAGCATTGCCACACTTGCACCGCCCTTATATTGACGATATTAAAATCACATGTCCGCACTGCGGCCACAAGGTTAGCCGTATCAAAGAAGTTGGCGACTGCTGGCTTGACGCTGGTATTACACCTTTCAGCACAAAACATTATTTTGACGATAAATCTTTCTTTGAAAAGAATTTTCCAATAGAGTGCGTGATTGAAGGTAAAGAGCAAATTCGTTTGTGGTTCTATAGTTTGCTTGTGATGAGCGTTGTTTTAACAGGCAAAGCACCTTACAACAAAATAGCAACCACACCTATGTTGTTAGACCAAGAAGGCAAAAAGCTTTCAAAATCAAGCCCTAACAATATTCCGCTTGACACTGCATTTAAAGAAATCGGCGCAGATATTATACGTTACAACTTTGTTGCCACTCCACTTATCAATGATGTTAAGTTTGGTCGCGACACTTGTGATGAAGTCAAACGTAAATTGCTTGGTCTTTGGAACGCATATATCTTCCTTAACACCTACGCTTGTTTAGATAAACCAGATTTAACAAACTTTAAGCCAGAAGAAAACAAATTAACTTTTATGGACAAATGGCTTATCAATCGTGTTAATGAATTTACGTTAAACGCTGAAAACTGCTATAAAGGGCAAGATTTTGGTGGCGTAAGTAAAGACTTTGAAGTTTTAGTTGACGAACTTACCAACTGGTATATTCGTAATAACCGCCGCAGATTTTATAAAAGTGAAAATAATGTTGACACAACCAACGCATATTTCTGCCTTAACTATGCACTTAAAAATATTGCAATGGCAATGTTCCCTATTGTTCCATTTATCAGTGAATATATTTGGCAAAATGCTGTGCGTGAATTAGATAAAAACGCAACCGAAAGTGTGGCTTTAAACGGCTTTAAAGTTGCTGAATTTAAAGTTGCCGATTGTGGTTACACTGCAAAAACTGATATCGTGCGCAACATCTTCACAATGGCAAGCAAACTTAGAAACGAAAATCAAATCAAAGTTAAACAACCACTTAAAACAATGTATATCAATGGCAATAAATTGGTTGCTGAAGCAGTTGATTTATACCGCGATATTATTGAAAGTGAACTTAACATTAAAAATGTGGTTATGGAACACGATAACAGCAAATTTAACATTGAACTTTTAAACCTCGACTTCCGCAAAGCTGGTGCAGTGCTTAAAGGTGATGTGCAAAAGGTTAAAAACTATTTAGTTAACGCAACCGATGATGAAATGGCTGAGTATGTAAACGGCTACAAAAACGGCAGCGTAAACATAAAAGAATTTGCAAACCTTAGTCCTGAACTTTTTGTGCTTTCAACCAAAGCAAAAGACGAATTTGTTATTGCAAACGAAAACGATATTACAGTTGTGCTTGACGTAACCCTTGACCGCAACCTTATGCTTGAAGGTTTGGCACGTGAACTTATACGTGCTTGCCAAGTTATGCGTAAGGAAGCAAACTTTAATGTTGATGATAGAATCAATGTTGAGTTTGCAACAACTGGCGCAGATTTAACTGAAATTTTAAACACCTACTTAAACAAAATCAAAGCCGAACTTTTGATTTTAAATGTTGGTGAAATTGCAAAACCTGAAAAAGTTTCAACAGTTGAAATTGGTGATGAACAAATCACAATCAAAATGTCTAGATGAAAAATTTTTATAGAATAAAAAAATTATTATTTAAAATAATTACACGCAATAAACACAAATTAAAAAATAATAATTAAATTTTAATCGAAAA
>SAMEA104315431__coassemble_821_pt1 | contig 17276 bp, 16 predicted proteins | sample SAMEA104315431__metabat2_low_PE_029 | metagenome-assembled genome bin SAMEA104315431 (sample SAMEA104315431) | gut metagenome | biome: Monkey gut; feature: monkey-associated habitat; material: faeces | place: China | collected 2013
ATAGGTAATTTATTTATTTGATATAAAAAAATATTTAATTAAATTTTTTAATAATTAAATTAATAATTATTTTATATTTTAATTAAATATTCAATATTTTATTTTATCGGATTTAATTTAGGTAAATTTTTTCCACGAGGATATTGTTTTGGTGTAGATTTAATTTTTTCTACAACAATTATATTTCTTTCACCTTGGTTGTTTGGCAAATCAAAATGTAAAATTTGTTTAATCTTTCCACCTAAAATTGATATAGCATTTTTTGCTTCTTCAATTTCTTCTTCAGCACTGCTTCCTTTATATGCCAACACCATACCACCAACTTTTACAAGTGGTAAAAGGTATTCAAGCAAAGTATTTAATCTTGCAACCGCCCTAGCAACTGCTACATCAAATTTTTCTCTGTTATTTAAAGCAAAATCTTCAGCACGCGCATGTATGTTTGTTGTCTCTATTCCAAGTTCAACAATCAGTTCATTTAAAAAGTTGATTCTCTTATTTAAACTGTCTACCATTGTAAGGTTTATGTCAGGCCTTACAATTTTAAGTGGTAAACTAGGAAATCCCGCCCCTGTGCCAACATCTACCATTCTTGCATTTTGTGGTATAATGTCAACAGGTAAAATACTATCTAAAAAATGTTTATCAAACACTTGGTCTTTTTCAGTGATTGCGGTAAGGTTAACTTTTTCATTATATGAGACAAGTTTTTCAAAATACAAATTGAAAATATTCTCATTATCTTTAATTAATTTTTCTTGTTTTTCAATATTCATATAATAAAACACCTGTTTTTACTATTTTAAAGTGATTTTTGTTAATTTTTTAAAATATTTTTAATAATTTTTTTTGCTTTTATTTAATCATATAAAAATTTAAATTAAATAATCAAAATAAAATTTGCATCAATCATTAAACTTTGTTAAATATAATTTTTAAGTTTCAACCACACCAACAACACATTAATGTCTGCTGGGCTAACGCCGTCAATACGCTTTGCTTGACCAAGTGTGGATGGATTAAACTTATTCAATTTTTGCCTTGCTTCCAAACGTAAGCCACCAATTTGGTTGTAATCAATGTTTGGTAAAGCAAGGTTCTCTGTTTTTTGTTGCTTCAAAATAAGTTCTTTTTCTTGCTTGATATATCCCTCATATTTAATTTCAGTATTAACATAACTTAACACATTATCAGGTATATCATTAAACAAATCAAATTCATTTTTAACATCAAAAATGTCAATGTTATTTCGCTTAATAACTTCCTTTAATGTGAGGCCAGATTTAGGCATGCTTTCATTTTTACTTTCAAACAAATGACGTAATTTTTCAGGATTACACATTGTGCTTAAAGATTGATACACTTGTTCAATTTGTGCTAATTTTTTGGTAAATAATTTGTATTGTTTGGAACTTACAAGCCCTAAATTGTGGCCAATTTCTGTTAAACGAATATCACAGTTATCTTGCCTTAAAGTTAAGCGATATTCTGCACGGCTTGTCATCATGCGGTATGGCTCAATGATATCTTTTGTAACCAAATCATCAACAAGCACACCAATATATGCCTGATCTCTGCCTAACACAAAAGGAGGTTTTTTGTCAACATATCTTTCAGCATTTATACCTGCAATTATTCCTTGTGCAGCAGCTTCTTCGTAACCGCTTGTGCCATTGATTTGTCCAGCAAAGAAAAGTCCATTTATCTTTTTGCTTTCCAAATTGTTTTTAAGTTCGGTTGCATTAATGCAGTCGTATTCTATAGCATAAGCAAAACGCATAATTTTAACATTTTCAAAACCAGGAATGAGTCTATACATTTTTCTTTGCACATCACTTGGCATACTGCTTGAAATGCCTTGAACATAAATTTCATCAGTGCTTGCACTTTCTGGCTCTAAAAATAATTGATGACGTTCTTTATCTGCAAAACGCATAATTTTATCTTCAATACTAGGACAATATCTAGGGCCAATACCATGAATTTTGCCTGAATATAGTGGTGCACGGTCAATATTTGCTCTTATACAATCATGCATCGCTGTGGATGTATAGCCTAAATAACAAGGCAGTTTATTCTTAACTCTCTTCCCAGTAGAGCTGAAACTTACATTCAAATCATCCCCAGGTTGAATTTCAAATTTAGAAAAATCAATACTCTTTTTGTCAACACGTGCTGGTGTGCCAGTTTTAAAACGTCTTATTTCAATGCCTAAATCCATAAGTGATTTTGTAAGCATTGTACTTGGTTCAAATCCATTTGGTCCTGTGTGTTTTGTAAAATCACCAATAATAATTTTGCTGTTTAAGTATACGCCTGTGGCAACCACCACTGCATCGCATTTAAAGGTTTCACCCATGCTGTTTTTAACACCAACAACTTTATCATCTTCAACTAAAATTTGTGAAATTTCGCATTGTAAAACATCAAGATTTTTTTGGTGTTCAATTGTTTTTTTCATTTCGGTATGATAGACAACTTTGTCAACTTGTGCACGCAAAGATTGCACTGCTGGTCCTTTGCCAGAGTTAAGCATGCGCAACTGCAACATTGCCTTGTCAGCGTTTTTACCCATCTCTCCACCAAGCGCGTCAACTTCACCAGCTAATTGTCCTTTTGCTGTGCCGCCAACACTAGGGTTGCATGCCAAAAAAGCAATGCTGTCTAAATTAAGTGTGGTAAGCAAAGTTTTCTTTCCAAGGCGTGAAAGAGCTAAGCATGCTTCACTTCCAGCATGCCCGCTGCCAATAACAACTGTATCATAACTATCTACAAAGTTTTCGATCATACTTATATTTATCTTCTTTTTCAATTTGTTTTTTCTTGTTCGTAACTAAAATATTATAGCATATATTTAAAAATTTTCAATTATTTGCGTAAATATAATGGTTTAAATTTTTTAAATTTTAAAAATTGATATTGTTTTCCATGAAAAAAGCAAAAAATCCTAACTTTTTGTAAATAATTAGGATTTTAATTTATTGTTGTTTTTAGATGAGTGAGTCAAATAGTAATAGTAAAATTGTCTTTTACCTTAAACTATTTTCCTAAGCAGAATTTGCTAAATATTTTATCAATAATCGCTTCATTGCTTGTTGTTCCGCTTATCTCACCAAGTGTCAACCAAGCCTGTTTAATTTCAGCACTCAAAATATCCATTGTGGCAAAATTAAATATTTTAACAACATTATCAAGTAAACTTAAAGTTCTGTTTATACACTCTATATGGCGCATATTTGTAAGGTATAGCCCATTATCTAGTGCTTTTGTGCCGATTGATTCGTTAAAGATTTCTTGTTTTAACAATTCAATATTTTCACCAGTTTGTGTACTAACACATAGATAATTTTCTTTGTCTTTTGGTGTAAACAAATCACTTTTGTTAAAGATTGAAATATGTGGTTTGTTTGTTTCGATATTGTTGATATTGTCCTTATCACTTACCAATAAAACAAGGTCTGCATTGTTTAAAGCCTGTTTTGCCCTGTCGATACCAATATTTTCAACAATGTCATTGCTTTCATGTATACCAGCTGTGTCAAACAGTCTAAATATTATACCATTATATTCATATTCTGCTTCAACAACGTCCCTTGTTGTGCCAGCAATATTTGTAACAATTGCTTTTTGTGAACTTGTTAAAGCATTTAACAAACTTGATTTACCAACATTTGGAGCTCCAACAATTGCAACATTTACACCGTTTTTAATCTTTAAGCCGTTTTTGCTGGTATTTATAAGGTTTTTTAAGTCAATAATTAAATTTTTTAAACGTAAAATTAAATTGTCTGTTTCTTCTTGTGAATATTCATATTCAGGATAATCAATTTTAGCTTCAAGTTCTGCCAAAATATCTGTTAGTATAGTTTGGTATTGTTCTATTTTATCTTTTAATGAACCTGCCATAAGATTGCTTGCCTGTTTCGCCTGCATCTCACTTTCAGCATTAATTATATCCATTATGCCTTCAGCTTGGTCAATACTGAGCTTGCCATTTATAAAAGCTCGTTTACTAAATTCACCAGGAGTTGCCATCTCTGCGCCGTATTGAATACATTGTTCAATAATTTTTTGCGCCAGGTAATAACCACCGTGTGAGTGAATTTCAGCCACGTCTTCGCCAGTAAAACTATTAGGCGCAGAAAAATAAACAACAAGCGCATTATCGACAATGTCTTTGCAGTAAATATTTTTAAGATACATATATCTTGGTTTAAAGTCTAAATTCTCTTTAATCATTTTTTGAAGAATTGTTTTAGATTCTTCTCCACTGATTCTTATGACGGCAACACCACTGTTTCCCGCAGGGGTTGCTAAAGCTACTATTGTTTTCATACCTTATATTATACCATAGTTACATTATTTTTTCAAGATAATTATTACACACTTATTAGATAGGTTTATAAATTAGCTAACTTATTAAAAAACAAGACAATGATAATTGTCTTGCCTTTATAATGCTTTTTCTAGCAGTTATTACATCTATCTTAAGAATGTATCGTAAATTCTGTCTAAATCGTCTTGTGAATAATAGTCTATATATATTCTACCTTTCTTTTCATTACCGATAACTGATACTTTTGTACCAAGTTTACGTTGCATATCTGCAACAAATTCTTGTAATTCATCGCCAATAGCTTTCTTTGCAGGTTTTTTCTTCTTTCCACCAAGCAATGCATTGACTTCATGCTCTAAATCTCTCACAGTCAATTTATCTTTTGCCACTTTTTTAGCAAGTAATAATTGTGTGGCATAATCTTCAACAGCAACTAAAATTTTTGCATGGCCAAATGATACTTTACCTTTTTCAACCAAATCTAAAACTTCTGGGTATAAAGATAAAATACGCACGGAGTTTGCAATAGCCGATCTTGGTTTACCAAGACGTTCTGCAACCTTTTCTTGTGTTAAACCATATTCTTCCATAAGTTTTCTAATACCTTTGGCAACTTCAACAGGATTTAAATCTTCCCTTTGTAAATTTTCAATAATAGAAATTTCACTAATTTGTTTGTTTGTGTAGTTTTTTACTATTGCGTCTATTTGATTTAATCCACAAATTTTGCAAGCACGAAATCTTCTTTCACCAGCTATAATCATATAGCCATCATCCATTTTGTTTACGATAATTGGTTGAATTAAGCCATGGATTCTTATGCTTTCAGCTAATTCATTTAAGCTTTCCTTATCAAATGTTTTTCTTGGTTGATTTGGATTTGGATATACTAAATTTATATCAATCTTTTCAACATCACCTTGACGCATTTCATAATTCGAAACTGATTGTGTTTGTTGTGGTTGTTTTTCTTCCACTTCGTTATCGTAAGCCTTTAATAAACTATCAAGGCCACGTCCTAACCCCATTTTCATTTATTATTCCTCCCTGAAACTATTATTATTTTATCAAATTATAGTATGCGTGTCAAATATTTTCTTTAAATTTATTAATTAATTATTTATATTGTTCCATGTGGAACATTTCTAAAAGTTTATTATGTAATGATATAATTTATATACAAATATAAATATCAAGTAATTTTATTTATTTTTTAATAAAAAGTTCCATGTGGAACAATTTGAAGGCTTATGTCATATTCAAATTAAAAAAAAATGAACTAAAATCATTGAATTTTATTTTTTTGCAAAAATAAATTAATAAATGTTCCACGTGGAACATTTATATTAAATATTTTATAATGTATTTAAGTTAGCAGATATTAAATACATCGTAACTTCAGTATATAAATAAAAATTTTATTTAAAGTTATTATTTATTAGTTTGGTTTATAATAGGATTTATTATAATCAGGTATATAACTGTTAATAAATAATTATGTTTTATTTTACTTAAATAAATTTGTTATTAATCACTAAATATTAATAACAAATATTAATCGCATTATATTAATCTAATTTTTAAGAGTTGTACGATACAAAATTGCTGGAAATTTAAAAAGATTGTTCCACGTGGAACATTTAAATAAATAAATTAATTATTAGCTGGAACGATTTTGATAATCTATTAATAAAACTTATAACAATAGGTTATAATATATATTTCATATCAATTAATAAAACAGTAGGTAAATACAAATTATGTTATGAAATAAAAAAAGACATCGTTGATTGTTTTTAACGATGTCTTTTAATGTAAACAATTAATAGTCAGTACAAATTAGTTATAACTTATATTTTTTTGTCATATCTGTGTTACTGAATATATATTAGAAAAATAGCATAAATAAATTATTGTTTAGAAAGGAACTCATCACATAAAGATTTATAAGCCAAAGCTCCACGGCTTTTGCTGTCATATAACATGATAGGCATGCCATGACTTGGACTTTCAGCTAATCTAACATTTCTTGGAATGGTGGTAGAGTAAACTTTGGTGTTGAAATACTTCCTGATTTCATCAGCCACTTGTGATACCAAATTGCTGCGGTTGTCCTTCATTGTTAACAAGACGCCTTCAATTTCAATGTCTGGATTTAAATGCATCTTGATAAGGCGCACAGTGTTCATTAATTGACCTAAACCAACAAGCGCAAAATATTCGCATTGAATAGGAATTATTATTGAATCAGTTGCAGTTAATGCGTTTACTGTTAGTAAACCGAGTGATGGAGGGCAGTCAATAAAGATATAATCATAGTTAGATTTGATTTCTGCCAAAGCATCTTTTAATACTTTTTCACGATTTTCAACATAAACAAGGTCAACTTCTGCACCAGATAAATCAACTGTTGATGGCAAAACATCAAGTGTTTTTACAACTGAGTGATAAATTGCATCTTTAACATTTATTTCACCTAAAAGCACTTCATATACAGAATTTTTGCCTTTACCAATTTCGACGCCAAGGCTTGCACATGCATTACCTTGAGGGTCCATATCAATTAAAAGCACTTTTTTGCCAGTATCAGCAACGTAAGCTGCAAGATTGACACATGTTGTTGTTTTGCCAACGCCGCCTTTTTGATTTGTTACTGCAATAATTTTTCCCATAAAATCTCCTAACCATATTTTAAAACAAAAATAAAGATTATGCAAATATTTTATAAAAAATATTATAAAAACTTATAAATTTGTTGTAAAATAACACTAAAAATTAGATTTTAATTAAAATTTTTACAAAAATCAAATGATTTGCAAAGAATTTTTTTAAATTTGTTTTGAAACTATTGCCAAAATATTTTTTTTGTTATATAATAATCAAACATTAAATTGAAAATGCAACATGTAATTTTGCGTTCATAGCTCAGCTGGATAGAGCGTTGGTCTACGGAACCAAAGGTCGGGGGTTCGAATCCCTCTGGACGCACCAAAAAACCTCAAGCTATTTTGCTTGAGGCTTTTTTATTGTTAATACAACTTACTATATTATAAACGAAATAAATTGGTTTATTTGATTGACAACAAACTATTTTATGATTGAATGCAAAATATATTAGGTTGTATAATTGCTTTTAACTTGTTTTTGAAATCTACAAAATCTCAGTTTTAAGTTAAATTTTTAATTGTTGATTAATTGGTTTACAATGGTAAGTCTTTTTTATCAAATTTGAATATACCAATAGTGTAAGTTACAACTGCGATTGCAAGCAAGATGCAAAGTTTCCAAATAAAGGTTGTTGTGCCTGCAAGTATTGATGTTGCATCAAACAGAGAGATAATTGAAACGTAGTCTGGATTTTGTGCTGTGATTTGTTTTTGTTTATCATCCACCTTAGCCCTGTAAGTTACAATGGCTGAACGTGAAGTGGAATTGATTTCTTCATTTGTGAAATTTTCAACTTCAATCTTTTCCATTTGTTCTCCTTTTAAATCGACATATGTATACTTTGTTGACATATGTAGTAATTTATGCTATACTGAATATAAATGCAACAGATATTTATTTACAAAAAATGTAAAGTGTTGAAAAATTAGACAGTTGTATATTTATGTCTACAAACAAGGAGAGTTTATGGAAGAATTTAAAGAAGATTTGAGAATAGTTAGAACAAGAAAGCTTTTATGTAATGCACTTTTTAGCCTGCTTGAAACTGAACCTTTTGAAAAAATAAGTGTTATGGACATATGTAAAGAAGCGATGGTTCATCGCGCAACTTTTTATAATCATTTCAGCGATAAGGAAGAGTTGTTGGAGTATGCAATAGACGAAATTAAAGAAAATTTATTTGCTGCCACTGTGGAAAAGGAAAGTTACACTTCTTCTAAAGAAATGTATATGTCGCTTATCTCAACTGTGGTTGAATTTGTGGAACAAAACAAGCCAAAAATTTTGCTTATCATCAACAAAAATAGTTATGAAAAAGTTTATGAATTGCTTTTAACAACCGTTAAACGCAGTATCGCATATTTGACAAGCAAAAATAAGTATAAAGAAGATTATGCCTTGCCGCTTAATGTGTTGATTGACTTTATCAGTGGTGGAATCACCAGTGTTGGCCTTAGTTGGCTGCAAGCTAAAAACCCTTGCAGTAAGGAAGAATTGATTGAATACTTTAACATAATTTTAGATAAAAGGATATTCGTTAAATAACAAGGTAAGCCAGAGGCTAAAAGTGTCTGTTAGAGCGTAATTGATTATAACAACTCTTTATAGTAATTATTCTAGTTATATTTACTAAACATTAATATAAAGAAGAATAATGATACTAAAAAGGGCAATTACAATAGTTAAATTTAACAAACAAAAAACAACCTAAAGTAAAGGTTGTTTTTTATAATATAGGTTGTTTTATATTTCGTTTAAACCTGGTTGATCGTCTTCAATGTCAGGTTTTGTTTGCTTTTTGGCCTTTCTTTTTATAACTATATGTCGAATGAGTTTATAAATTCCATACTCAGCCCAATACAATGCAACTGATTGACCAAGATATACGACAAAGGCATGTAAAATAGGTGAAATATTATAAATATCTTGCAAGAATTTGATGCCAAAAGGATGGCTGATGAGCATAAGGTTTGAACCAGTAAACTGATTTATAATAAGTGCTAAAACTGTGAAGATAGTTGTGAACATTAAATAATGCACAAAATCTCTTGCTCTTGGTTTATAAAGCCCGCGCATTGCAACCAATACGCCGATATAGAACATGCACCAGTGGAAGAAAAATCCATGTATTGATGCTGGATGCCAAATAGGATAAAGTAACAAAGAAGTTGTAGGATAGATTGTGTAGCATACTGAACCAGCAATGCCACCACAAACCAAAAAGCAATAGCCCATGTTTTTAATAAATTCATTTTTGCTGAGTGCAAACCATATTGCATAAATAAAAAGGCTGCAAAAGTATAATGGCACCCAACCATTAATGTTAGAGTGTTTGTATAAACGAATAATAATTTTAATAACTTCCAAAACTGTTACAACAATTGCAACAATCAGCATTGTTTTTTTAACTTGCTTTTCAGTCATTTTGCGAGAGAGAACAAGTGCTACAATGGCAAGCACAACAAAAATACCTATTGCCACAAAGTGCCAAAAAGTGAATATTCCGCAGATTTGGTCTTTGGTGAAATTGTCGTAGAACAAAATGCACTCTCCTTTTAGTTAAAAATCTTTTGTTATTTTACATGGTTTTGTAATAATTTGTCAAAACTTTTTGCTTGTGGCTTTGTTAAATTGATAAGGCAATACATTGGCAATTAGCGATTGTTAAATTTAAATTTCACTTGTCTAATCCAGTTTTAAGCAAATAATCATTTAAACTTAAACTTGGATTTGGTGCTAAACTCATATCTGCAATGCCAACACCAGCAACATACGCATAATAGCCAGCCGAGCCAATCATGGCAGCATTATCAGTGCAGTATTGCATATCAGGTCTATAACATTTTATGCCGTTTTGTGCAGCAACTTTATCTAACTTTTCACGCAGATATCTGTTGGCACTAACACCACCTGCGATTGCCACTTGTTTAAAGCCATATTCTTTGCAGGCTGCAATTGTTTTTTCAACCAATTCGTCCACTGCCCAGTGCTCAAAACTTGCGCAAATATCTGCTTTTGGTATAGGTTGATTTGCTTGCTCCAACTTATGGATGTAGTTTATAACAGCGGTTTTTTTGCCGCTAAAACTAAAATTATAGCCAAGCGTATCGTTAGGTTTTGCAAATTGAATATTTGGTTTGCCCTCCATTGCCAGTTTGCTGACTTTTGGCCCGCCAGGGTAGCCTAAGCCAAGCACGCGTGCAACTTTATCAAAACATTCACCAACAGCATCGTCCAATGTTGAGCCTATAAGTGTGTGGTGGTTATAATCTTCCACTTTAACAATGGCAGTGTGTCCGCCACTTACAATTAAACAAATAAAAGGTGGTTTAAGGTCAGGGTATGAAAGATAATTGCCCGCAATATGGCCATAAATATGGTTAACTGCAACAAGTGGCTTTTTTGTAACATAAGCAAGCCCTTTTGCATAACTTACACCAACTAAAAGAGAGCCAACCAAGCCTGCACCATAAGTAACTGCGATAACATCAATATCATTCATTGTGCAGTTGGCCTTGTTTAAGGCAAGTTTAACCACATTATCAATGGCTGTTATATGATTTCTGCTTGCCACTTCTGGCACAACACCGCCAAACAATGTGTGAATATCAATTTGGCTTGACACTATATTTGAAAGGCACTCTCTGCCATTAACTACAACTGCGGCGCTTGTTTCATCGCAACTTGATTCAATTGCTAAAACTTTAATATCTTTTTTCATATCGCACATTATAGCATATTTTTAAGTTTTTTAAAATTAAAATAGCATAGATTTAACTTAATCTTACCTTAAAACAAATACACTTTAAACTGATTTTAAAGATAAGGTCTTGTTAGTTTTTTAATTTTAATAACAAGAAAATAAATTAGAAATCAATCACAAATTTAATCAAACTAAAATATTTGCATTGATAAATTGTTTTTGATATAATTGCAGTATGAATATCGAAAATATTGGTGAAGAATTATCTGCACTTGTGGACAAGTTTGAATTGACAAAAAGTTGCTTGCATTTGGACGAACTTAGCACACGTTTAACCAGTTTGATGAAAGAGCGTGAGTCTTTAACTTTTTGGAATAATTTAGACTATGCAATGCAAACAAATAAAGAAATAAAATCTTTGCAGGACTTATTTAATGAAGTCCAATCTTTGCAGGACCAAATCACAAGTTTGATTTCAACCGTAAAGGATTTAGAAACGGAAACCGACCTTGAAATGCTTAACTTGGCATTTACTGAACTGCTTGAATTGCGCGATAAAGTAGACGAACTGAATGTTCGCACGCTGCTAGACGAAAAGTACGATAACAACGATGCAATTTTAACAATCCACTCTGGTGCAGGCGGAACAGAAGCACAAGATTGGGTTGTTATGCTTGCAAGAATGTATAAAATGTACGCGGCAAAAAATGGTTTTGAATATTCGGTTGTAGATAAAGTTGAAGGCAATGACGCAGGCTTAAAAACCATTGTGGTGTGGATTAAAGGTGAATATGCTTACGGCAAACTTAAAGGTGAAATGGGTGTCCACCGTTTGGTGCGTATCAGCCCGTTTGACAGCAACAAGCGTAGGCACACCAGCTTTGCATCAGTTGAAGTTGTGCCAGCAATCACAAAAGAAACCGAAGTTAAAGTTAAAAATGAAGATTTGCGTATTGACACTTACCGCAGCAGTGGTGCAGGTGGCCAAAATGTGAATAAAGTTGAAACCGCAGTGCGCATTACACATATTCCAACTGGCATTGTTGTAACTTGCCAAAATGAACGTAGCCAACTCCAAAACAGAGAAAATGCAATGAAAATTTTAACAAGTAAATTGGTTGCGTTAGAAGAAGAAAAGCACCGCCAAAATTTAAACGAAATTAAGGGCGACCTTAAACGCATTGAATGGGGCAGCCAAATCCGCAGCTATGTTTTCCAACCATACACAATGGTTAAGGACCATCGCACTGATTATGAAACAAGCGATGTTGCTGGTGTTATGGACGGCGAACTTACACCATTTATCAATGAATATTTGCGAAAATCACATGCTAAAAATGCGTAGATTAAATTTGTTTGTTTTATAATTAAACTTAGAAATTTTGTAATAATTATTTTATATTTTGCGTTGATAGAATATTAAAACAACCAAAATTATTTAGATAATGCACAAGGTAAAAAATATAAAAAAGGCACACAAAGTTGTGTGCTTTTTCTTTTTATACAAGACAAAATTTTAAAGTGCAAATAAACTTAATTGATTTGTTGATGCACAAAAAAAGCACCGTTTTACAAGGTGCCTTTTTGTTTTTTTAACTAATTTTTAATCACCGCTGAATGGTAACAAAGCCATATTGCGTGCACGTTTGATTGCAACTGTCAATTCACGTTGGTGGCGTGCACATGTGCCTGTTTGACGGCTTGGCAAAATTTTGCCTTTTTCTGTAACGAATTTACGAAGACGGTTAACATCTTTATAATCAATAAATTTGCAATTTTTATCATCACAGAAAACACAAACACGTTTTTTAGGTTTGTTGTGTGGTTTGAAAACTCTTTTCTTTTGTTCTTGTGGTTTAACTTCTGGTTGAGCTTCCTTAACTTCTACTTCTTCTGTCATAGTTTCTCCTTTTATAATTTTTGCGGCATATAAGCCTTTGAATTTAAAATTGTGTTAGTTTAACTTTTGGTTAAAACTAAAATGGCAAATCGTCATCACTGATTGGTTGAAGGTCGCTAACTGGACCAGTGCTGCCAACGTTCATACCACCTTCGGCTGAACCATTTTCGCCACTGTCGTTACGAGAAGTTAAAAATTCAACTTCATCTGCAACAATGTCAACTGCTGTGCCTTTTGAACCATCTTGACGTTCATAATTTCTAACTTGGATTGAACCAGCAACCGCAACTTTATTGCCTTTCTTTAAAAATTTTGCGCAATTTTCAGCGTTGCCACGCCATGCGGTAACATTGAAGAAATCAGTTTCTCTGCCACCTTCAGCGTTGCTAAATCTACGGCCAACAGCAATAGATAAACGGCATACTGAAACGCCTGTTGGGGTTTGGCTAAGTTCTGGGTCGCGTGTTAAGTTGCCAATTAAAAATACTTTGTTCATAATTACTCCTTAAAAATTTTTATAACTGAGTAATGAGTGTTGCATTAATTATTTTGCAACAACAATATATCTCATAATTCCGTTTGTGATTGCAAGCAATGAACCAAGTTTATTTGGTGCTTCGGCAGATGCTGTAAAGTTAACAAGCACATAATAGCCTTCACGCTTCTTATCGATTGCGTAAGCAAGTTTTTTGTTGCCAACACGTTCAACAGATTCAATTTTGCCACCATCTTTTTCAATCATACCGTTAACAGAAGCAATAAGGGCTTCTTTTTCTTCGTCAGTTGATTGGCTAGGAATAATGTACATTAATTCGTAGTTTTTCATATAACCTCCTTATGGACTAAGACCCTTTCGGGCAAGGACACAAATTTGGCCTTATTCGACCACCAAAGTTGTGTGTTAATGTTTGGCAAGTTAGCCAAAATTTTTTAACGCTTGCATTGTAACACAAAACAAAATAAATTGCAAGCATAAATTTAAAAAAACTGATTTTCTTTAATATATTAATATAATAAGTATAAATAATGTAAGGTGTAATCTGTTTTTGGCATGGATGTTTTGTGTTTTAAAATTGTTTAACCAGCGTGTGAATTTGTAACACAATTATTGCGTAAAAAATAATTGATTGAAGCACATGATTGGAGATATTAAAAACATATAATTAAATTTTTACATGTCTTAAAACTGTTTGTTAAAAACAAAAAAGCAAAACCAATCAGTTTCACTTTTTATAAATTTTTTATTTTTACAATGTTTTGCAAAGCCTACTATAAAGTTTAAATGGCTAAATTTTTTTAATGTTAGCGCAATGCTAAATAAAGTTTTTGCTATATGTTTTCACTGGCATATCATTTATAATCTGCTATATTAATTAAGCAACAATATCTTTAATATAGTCAAAGATTGAAGCTTCACCGATAGTTTCATTCGCGGTTATGTTGATTGTTTTTTCAACTTTGCCGTCTATAACAATTTCAACATTGCCAACAACTTCACCTTGCTTACAACTTTTAAGTTGGCTTGGCAAATTAAAGTTGAGTGAATAGTTTGGTTGTTCACCTTTTGTTGAAACCAAGTTAAAATCTTCTGCTGCAGAAATTGTACAAACTTTGTTTTTACCTTTAATTACTATGGTTTTGTTTGCTAAATCTTTATTGCTAAAAATGGTTTTGCTTTCAAAATTGTCAAAGCCATAATTCAACAAATCACTTGCAATTTTAAATCTGTTTTGGCTGCTGTCTGCGCCTAAAACACAAGAAATTAACTCCATATCGCCACGGCGTGCGCCAACTGAAAGGCAATATTTGGCTTCGTTGGTTGAACCAGTTTTGCCGCCAATGCAACCATCATAAAATCTAGAAAGTTTGTTTGTATTGGTCATTTGAGTGGTGCGTCCGCTTGGATGTGTAAATTCCTCATTCCAGATTGAAGAATATTGGTGGTAAACATCATAATCCAACACATGAGAAAGCAAAATCGCTTGGTCATAAGCTGATGAATAGCCTTGTGGAGCTGGCAAACCAGTGCAGTTAACGTAGTTCGTATCGTGCATTTCAAGGGCTTGTGCTTTTTCATTCATTGTACGCACAAAATTGTTTTCGCTGCCAGCAATATATTCTGCCAAAGCCACACTGCTGTCATTTGCACTGCACACAATCACAGATTTCAGCAAATCGCCAAGTTTGTAATCGGTGTCTGCATCTAAAAAGATTTGACTGCCGCCCATACCGCTTGCATTTTTGCTGACTGTAACCATATCGTCAAGTGAGATATTGTTGTCTTCCACGTTTTCAAGAGTGATAAGCACTGTCATTAATTTTGTAACACTAGCAATAGGGTATTTTGTGTGGCTGTTGTTTTCTTTAAGCACTTTGTGAGTGCTTTTTTCAATCAACACACTAGATCTGCAAGTTGCTTCTTGTTTTGCAGGTGAAGCATACACTGGTTTTAGTGGCATCATTGCAAAAACAGAACATAAACCTGCCACTATTAACACAGAGCTGGCAATTTTAGTTTGTATATTTTTTACATTTTTCACCTTACAATTAAAGCCATGATTTTGATTTTTTGTTTTCATAACAAAATCTCCTTTTTGTTTTAGTGTGCCTAGCAAAAAAAAATTTATGCTTTCAGGCATAAACTTTTTATTTAGTTATTTTAAATGGATGATAAAAATGTGGAGCATTAGTTGTTTTTTTATTGTTAATTTTATAGCCATACTATTAAAGCGCTTGTTTCAGCAACTTTAATTATTTTAAACTTATATCGCTTTAAATGTTTGTGATTTTAAAACTTGCTTATGTTCAGTTTTAAACAGAAAACAAAATTCTAAAAATATCTTTTGTTACCGACATAACAATATTATCTTCAACGTCAACAATCAAATCCACTGTGCCAACAATGTTTGATTTGTTCACAGGGCCATAAGTCATGCAGTCTATCATGCTATCAGTCCAGTTGTCGCCAATCAAAAAATATTCATTATCGTTAAGCACAATACAAGAGTTTCCATTCAATGTGCTAATATTTTGACTGTGGTCAATGTGTTGACCATTAATATAAGTTAAATTGTTAACAAACGGCAAATATTTGTGTTGATAATAATTTTTGATATCGGTGTTTATTTCACCATTTTCATTGTATTTTTCACGCGAATATACCAATTTGCCGTTTACATTAAGATTGTAAGCTGTTGCAGTTTCTTCCACTTGCACACTATCACCAGGAAGGGCAACAAGGCGCTTGATAATTGAACCAGATTGCCACCAATTGACGTTTGCAACAACAATTGTGTTAGCTTTAAGTTTTTCATGAGTGTTTATAAAAACAGTGTCGCCATCAGCGTATATATCTTCAACATTTTTGTTGATTGTTGGCAACATACTATGACCACGCACACGCGTTTTGCTGTAACAAGCATTGTAAGTTAAAAAGCAAATTGAAAGCAACAACAAAAAAACGCACACCACAGTTACAATGCCGCTTATAATGTTTGCAATTATTTCCTTTGCTTTATTTTGCATAAAAGCATTATATCAAAAAACAAAATAAAAACAAAGTGTTGACATATTATTTGACAAATTATCTCATTTGATTTAATCTTAAAACATAAATATATAGATACACAAAAGCCTAAAAATTGTGGTGATTTTGTGTATCAGCAAACCAATTGGTTTATAAAAGGAGAAATTATGCCTTCAGGTTCACATTCTAGCGGCGGCGGTGGCAGTCATTTTGGCGGTGGCAGTAGTAGCGGCAGCCATTTTGGTGGATTTTCACGTTCAAGCCGCGGCAGCAGTGCAAATCTTGGTCCACGCGTGATTGTTTTTGGTGGTAGACGCTATGTTGTTAGTGGTCAACGCAGAACAGGGCTATATGCACTTATGTTTGCAATTATCGTGTTAGTGTTTGCTTTGTTTAGCGGTTGTTTAATAACAAGTGGCGCTAAACAATCAATGCAAACAATCAAAGATGATTATGCTCGTTATCAAGAAATGATTACATACGCTGAAACAAACACTGACTACCAAATAAAGGCAGTTATAACCGATAATTTTAAACATGATTCAGGCAAATATTACATAACTTATGCTTTTCCGCTTAACACAATTGCTGATGCTGAGTTATGGAGCAGGTATCGTGAAGATTTGTCTAACAACACAGTTGAAAACAATTGGGTTTTAGGTTACAGTTATTCAGTTTACACTTTGGAGCAAGTTTCTTCTGCGGGATTAAGAAAAGGTGAAATTATCAACCTTGCAATCAACGACAAAAACACAGAAATCAACAAAGATACAGATAGTATACCTTTTGATTATAAAGATATGCCACTCACACAAGATGGTGAATATATATCTGCTCAACACAGCAAAAAAGTTGGCCCAATTGTTATCACCGTTGCAGTTGTGTTAATCGCAGGTTGTATTGTTGGCATGGCGTTTGTGATAAAAACTTCTAAGTTGGAAGAACAATCAAAAGCAGAGCAAACAGCAACAGCAGCAACCAGCGCACCAGAAAATCAACCAAAACAACAAGTTTGTGCATATTGTGGTGCAGCCCTTGAACCTGGCACAAAAAAATGCCCTAATTGTGGTGGCTCTCAAAACGTTTAATTTTTGATTAAAAAAGTTTTTTAAAAAGGTTTATAAAATAATGTGATTGTTAAAAT
>SAMEA104315431__coassemble_831_pt1 | contig 16980 bp, 11 predicted proteins | sample SAMEA104315431__metabat2_low_PE_029 | metagenome-assembled genome bin SAMEA104315431 (sample SAMEA104315431) | gut metagenome | biome: Monkey gut; feature: monkey-associated habitat; material: faeces | place: China | collected 2013
GAAATAATATAATGTGTATTATACATATATCAATTTTTATTTAAATTAATTAAATATTAAACTCATGTTTTATTTTTGAATAATTTTATTTATTATTTACAAATTAAATTTATGAAAAAGTTAATGTTATATTTAAGTGCTTTTGTCCCGTTATATTTTTTGCTTATTTTAAAAATTTTGGTTGATATTATTTTTGGTGATTTAACTTTTAACGTGCTTAACAGTTTATCTTTGATTTTGTATTCCTTGGCAATGGTTATAGGAATTGCTGGTGCAATAACGGCATTAAAGCACAATCAAACCAAATCAACAAAAATTGAAATTGTTGATAAGCAAAGTTTAACAGAGCAATACTTTTTAGGTTACTTTTCTTTGTTCGTTTTATTTGCACTCAGTTTTGAAATTGAAAAAGTGAGCATGTTTGTTGTGTTTGTTTCAATAATAATTTTAATTGGCATCGTTTATATCAAAAACGACTTATTTTACATCAATCCATTTTTAAACTTGTTAGGTTATAATTTTTATCAAGTTAGTTTTGTGCTAGAAGGCAAAACTGAAAAGCAAGTGGCAAAATTTTTGTTTAAAGGTCAACTTAAAACAAAGCATAAATACAACGCCAAATTAAGCCATGAAAATTTCAGCATTATCGAAAAATTTTAAAAAGTATAAAACATAAATTTGCACACAAACTAATTTAAGGAGAAATTATATGGAAGGAAAAGGTATTGTTCGCCGTGTGGACGAACTTGGACGTATTGTTTTGCCACGTGAAATGCGCAAAATGATAAATGTGCGTGTTGGCAGCAAATTAGAAATAGGCATTGTTGATGGCAATAAATTTTTGCTTACAAAATATAGCGATATGGACGCATTAAAAGAATATAGTGATGCAGTTGCATCTGCCATTTCAGTTAGCATTGAACACGATGTGCTTATCAGTGATATGGAAAAGATTTTGTCTTCAAACCGCAAAAAATATATAGGCAAACAGATGAACGAAGATGTGCAAGAGTTGATTTACGCAAAAGAGATAATCATAAAAAAGCAAGATGACGATAGCGAAATGTTGAACTTCTTTCCCAACACTGAAAATGAATTTTGCTGTCAGCTGGTTGTGCCGATTATTAAAGATGGTGATGCCATAGGTGCGATTATAATTTTAGCAACTGAAAATAAGTGCTTTGACGATAGCGCCGTCAAAATCTGCAAAGCTTTTAGTAAATATTTGGCCGACCAGTTAAGTTAACTATTTGCAGATTTTATCAACTAAGCACTTACTATTTATGTTAAAAAACATTATATTATAATAAAAGAATTTGCAACATTTAACGTTGTTGAAAAATATTAGTTGTAAAATTTTAATTCATATAAAAAAACAAAAAACACCTAAAATTTAGGTGTTTTTTTATTGAAAATTATGTTTGGTTAAACAAGGACATTTCTATTTCTTTGCTTCACCGATAATCACTTTAACCATATCGTAAGCGTAAATATCAATAAACAAACGTGTCATAGGGCTGGTGATTAAGAATGCGCGTCCTAATGGTGCGGTTACAATACCCTCTTGTTCGTTTTTGTTGATACCACCTGCTGATTTATAAAGTTCCAACAAGTCCGCCATATCGTTAGGTGCAAGTTGCAAAATCATACTGTATTGGCAGGCGTTGATAATAGCTGCTGACCTACGTTGAATTTCTGGTGTGCCTAAGAAGTCTTTAATATTTTGTGTAATAACAATTTGCATACCTTGATATTTACGAATACGTTTAGCCATTTCAGCCATGAAGTTAAGTGCAACTGGACTATCAGGGTCAATGAACATGTGTGCTTCATCGACTGCGATAACAACTTGACGTTTAATATCTTCGCCTGTGCGTTGATAATATTCTTCATTAAAGCGTTTGTTATTGATAATTTCGTTGTTCAAATATTTAAACACAAGCAACATTTGAGCATTTGCCAACTTGTTGTTTTTACTTGCAAACAATGTTTGGAAGTTAAATGTAATCAAGTTTTCATCTGTCAAAATACTTGTTGGACCATTCCATAAGTCGCTGTTACGGCCGCCTGTTGCAAATTTTTGAATATATGTTTCAAGCACAAGCAAGTTTTTACGATAATAATCGTCTTTAACTATTTTAAGTTTGCTTTGAATAAGTGCGAACAAATCATCAAATATTGGATAATCTTCTGCTTTCAATTTACCGATATTTGTATGTTGGTTAATGCCTTTATTGTTATAAAGTTCAACAACCAAAGTGTTAAGTGTTTCGAATGCATCACTATCAATACCTTCCAAAATTGCACGGAAGAATTGTTCTAAGAATTGCAAGTGTGTAAAGAATGTTTTGTTTGTGCCTTTCATAACAAGGTCGTCAATGCTTTCATCGTCAACATTATCTTTACCTTCAGTTGCCGCGTCTAAGTCTTCCAACGATGCCATAATATGGAAAGGATTTAAGATACCTGATTTATTTGTACCAACGTCAATAACTTTACCACCAAGATTACGTGTCATAACATCATATTCTTGTTCAGGGTCGAGAATAAACATTTTTGTTCTATCTGCGGCCAAGTTTGCCAAAATGGTTTTTGTTGCATATGATTTACCAGAACCAGATTTACCAATAACCATCATGTTAGAGTTGATACGGCCTGATTTTCTATCTCTTACAAAGAAGTCAACAAACACTGGATAACCGCTTGCTGTTGCCACACCAAGGCAGAAGCCTGCTTTATCTTGCATGATACTATCAACCATAGGGAAAGATGCCGCAATGGTTGTTGATGGCATACTACGATAATAATTCTTCAATGTGTCAATACGGTTTACGCTGCTTGACACAAATGCATCCACTTGCCTACCAAACAAATCGGATTGTTTAAAGCCGTTTTGTTTAAGCACGTTGCGGAATTCTTTACGATCTTCTTCTTTAACACGCGCATGAATAGACACGTCATAAAGTTGTTCGTTATTTGTTTTCAAATCTCTTAACAATTGTTGCAAACTGTCGATATCTGCTTGTTTTTCAATGATTTGGCTGGAACGATAAGTTCTATCCAACTTTGATTCTTTTTCCATAACTGCGCGGTCGATAGCTTTTTCGCCTTTTTCTTTATCAACTGGCATAATATTCATAACCACACGTGTGTTATCTTGGTTAAAGATTGGATATGCCCAACCATTGCCAACTTCCAAAGGATAATTTGAAATAACAAATTGCTTAAATGGACGTTTATCAATTTCCACACGGGACATTTTAAATTCCACTCTATTTGGCATAATCCAATGTGTTAATTGACTTGGTGGAACACCATCAATTTCGCGTTCGGAGAACACTTCTTGGTAGTTTGATTTTAAGAAACTGATTAAGTCCTTTTCCATCAAAATGCGAGAACTAATTGTATATTGTCCAATACCTAAATCGCTTACAATACCTTGAGCGGTTTCGTCCAAGTTGGTTTTATCTGTGCCATACAATACCAAATAATAATGTGCTTGCAAAATTGGTTCTGCTTTGATTGCATTGTTAAGCCTTGCAACACGTTCACGGAATATTAACGAACGTGAATCCATTTCTTCATCCGTATATTGCCCTTCTTCATAAAGTTTTTCAAGCAAGGCATATTTACGGTCGTCATTTTTTAAGAACGCATCAAAGTTCATAGGCTTTGTTGTTTTAATAATACTTGCACGTTGATATTGTGAAATACGTTTAAGTGCCTTACTAAACGTGTTGATAACAGCATCTTGTGCTGGCTCTTGCATCAAATCCAGTGCCAAAGGATCAATTTCAATAACAATACCTGAATATTCACCAAAGTTAATATATTTACCAACTTCAATGTTGAAGAATGGTGTTAAATTTGACATTGGTTTAATTGAACCTTTTGCGCCTTCTTTAACATACTTTTTACTGAATGCTGCAAAACGAATGATTAAAACAACAGAACTATACATTCTAAGCCCTTCGTCAATAGGCAGGAAGAAGGATACGCTGATAGCAAGCCAGCCAATCAGCGCATACCATCTATAGTCCACATCATTAATTCTAAACAGGTTGCTGGCAACAATAACCACAGCAAAAGCCAAACAAAGAATAGCCAGGATGACATCACCCAGCGTAATATTCTTTAAAAATTCTGTTTTAACCCGAGTTTTACCTGGAATATACCTAATCATTTAACCCCTATTTCAAATTACTTGAATAATTTGCATTTAAATTAGTTTTTACATTTTATGTTTTACGTCAAAATTTCAAATCAGCGATTTGACTGCTTAATTGTTTTCATATCAACACAGTGCAGTTGTGTTTAAACTTGTTAAAAGTCAAATTACAAAACCTTACAATCTGACCTAAGGTTTTTTAGTACCATATTTATTGTCAACAGCATCTGAAATTGCTTTCATTAATTTTTCAATTTCAGTTTTTGTTTTACCAACTGTTGAACCAAATTTATTAATCTCATCTTCAGCATCTTTGGATATTGATTTTGCTTCTGTCAATTTATCTGTAAATTCTTTTAATGCTTCGGCTGATTTATGTTCTTCATCTATCTTCTTAGTTGTTGCATCTGTTAATTTTTTATTTGCTTCAGCAAGTTTTTCTTGTGCTCTTGCAACGGCTTCAAGCCTATTATTGAACTCCAACATCCTATCAACAGTTGCTGGGTCTGACGATTTTGCCTTCATTTCATCTTCTGTAAACATACCCTTAAGCCCCATAGCAATTCTTGAAGTTTTTTGCTCGTCAGACAAAAGCCCTGTTAAGTCAAATGTTGATAAATCATTACGAGCTGTTGTTTCCGCTGCCATAGCCGCAGTCACATCAGATTGTGCCGAATTTACACTTGCTTGTGCAGCATTTACACTTTCAACAGAAGAAATATAGGTTGTACCAGTAGTAGATGTATCAGAATTCCTTTGATCGTCCACAGCTTTTTCCCTTCTAGTTACAACAGCTGCTGCACTTGAACCACCTTTTGCTAGATCAATAGAATCACGTGCTGATAACAAATCTGCTTCTTTTGATTGCCAGTCTTTTTCACCAAATTGAGCGATATTGTCAAGCACTGCATCTTTCTCGCCAAATCTTTTATCACCAAATAAACCTAAATTTTTATCAAACATTTCATAATCTTTGACTTTATCTGCGGTCATTTGACGTTGCAGTTCTGCCATCATAGCAGGGTTTGAAATGTCATCATTTGATAGTTTGGCAATAATACTCTTCCATTTCTCCAATGTCTTTTTATGTTTAGCATTGTCTGAACCAGCTTTAGCTTCTTTTGCTGCATCGTCCCAAACTTCACCTACCAAGCCCATACCTGATTTAAGCAAACCACCTTTACGTTTACCCTTATCATCTTTTTCACCAAGCACCTGGTCAGCCCATGAACTACCAACACCACGCCAAAAACCACCACCATTCTTTTGGCTGTTAACACCTCTAACAAATGAGCCAACAGTCATCTTTGCAGCAGGTTTGCCATATTTTTTGAGTGCACCTTTTGCACTGCTACGGAGTGATTTGCCATCGGAGAAAGCATTGCCTGCACCAATGTAGCCAGTAATCATACTTATAAAATCATTCATGCAGAACAATGCACAAACCATAAGAATAAGTTGAACCAAGTTATTGATAAAGAAAGTATCGGCAGCCCAACCAAATGTAATTTTTATATTTTGAACAATTGGCAAGAAACTGAACAATAAGTTCATGCCTGCAACAGCCCCATATGCACTGAGAATGTTCTTTTTAACATCGCCTGTCCAAGACTTGACTGCATTGCCATCGTCCAAAGGATACAATGCACAAAGTGCGGGGCTGATAACAAACAACATTAGCAGAATAAACAAACGTTTTATCATTCCGTACGTTACGTTTATCATAACATACATCATAAATACGCCACCAATTATCAGCATAATATAGTTGATATCATATAGCCTATAAAACTTACTAACAGGGTCCCACTGCCATGTAATGCCAAGGTTTTCACCTTTTTTAGACATGCTTGCAAACATTTGGTCCACAATCTCTGCATAATATTCATTGCTTTGCCCTGATTCTACTGACTGAATACCAATTTCGTCTTTTAACCAACTATTAGATTCCAATGTTTCATTAATTAAAGCACCACCATCATTTTTGGCTTTTTTGCCACGATATTTGTTTGCATTATATGATACACAAATAAATAATTTTCTGCTTAATCTAGTTGCTCCGCCTGTTGAAGTTGCACCATTAACAGCCTGCAAAATGATATTACCAACCCAAACACCAAGTAAGCAACATACAGGAAGCACAATAAAATTAACTAAACCTTTAACAGCACTTGACAAAATATCTTTCCAGCTTTTTGGTTTTTCAGCATAAATTGTTTTTATGAATGCCAATGTTGTGAAAATGATAAGCAAGAATAATGCTAAAATCATCATTGAAATTAAAATATTTTTAACGATTTGAGAATTGAACAAATAATATAACAAACCTGTATCATTTTCTGTCCCAGTTGGCGCATCGCCAGTTATCGTTGAACCTGAGCCTACACCAGTGTGAGCACCACCTGAACCATAATAAACAGTGCCAATGCCCGCGAAAGAATAGAACAAATCTTGCAAGATATCTAAAAACAAAAATAGAATTGAAAACAAAGGATACAAAAGTGAACCTATTATTCCTAAAATTGCCTCTACCATAAATAACTCCTTATGTTTTTCTTAAAGTTTGATTGTGTGCCTTATTAAAATTTGAATTTTAATTATTTTGGTTTGTTTGTTATTTAAATTAAAAACTTAATTAAAACTAGCAACAAACCAAATTGGCACTTTCAAAGCAAAATATCTAGTTATAGTTAATATTATTATATACTAAAAAGCACAATTAAACAAACAAATATAGCAAATTTTTACAATTTTTTCTGCCTTTCTAATTTCAAAAGAGATTGCTAAACTAGTTATTTAAAATCAAGAAATGCAAGCATAATTACTTTAAGCACAACAGAAAAATTATTTTAGATTAAAAAGCAATTTGCCAATCACTCATTTTTAATGTTTTTCTTTTATTAAAATCTAATTAAAAATGCAATGTAAAAATTAAATTTTGTGTTACACAAAATTGCAATAAAAAAGATTACGAAGAATTTTAATTCAACGTAATCTCATCAGCGAATGCGAATGGTAAAGCAGAATTAAATTTGATAACCACACCATTTTCAATATAAGTTACAACACCATTTTCATCCGCTGTTATATAACTTGCTTCAGCTTCAGTGCCAGACAATTTGTAAAGTGCGGTTGGCTTTGTTACTGCTGTTGCAGAGTTGTAAGAAACTGATTGCAAAGTTGTTGTGCTTGAAATAATTTGATATTGATACATTGTGATATCGTCATTTACTGGCCATTCAGTATAATCGTTGAATGTTTTTCCACCATACTCAATTGAAAAGTTTTCGGTGTCAACGCCATACACATTCAAAGTCAAATTGTTTATAGTTGTGTTGGTTTTTGGCAAATACATCATAGCAACATATTTTTTCTGTGCCACGTTTTCAAGCATCTTGTCGTCTTGCAAAACCTGGTCATAAACAAAATATTTTAAACTTCTTGTTGTGCCTTGTGATGCAAAGAAATTGTCAAGCGCTGTTTGAATATTTTCTTTAACAGTTGCTTCGTCCACTTCAGCTTCGCCAACTGGTGTAAAACTTACAATTCCACCTTCAGCATTGAAATTGAAAAGGATAAAGTTTGAAACAATTTCTTCTTTAAACTGACCTAGCAACTCAGCATTCAAGCCAAAATATTTAATGCCTTTTGCTTTTTCTGTTAATGTTAAAGTTGCCAAATCTATGCCTTGCTCTGCATAGTTAGGATTATCGTAAACATAAGCTTTTTCAGTTAATGCGTTTAAAATTGTTTTAATTTTTTCATCTGCAGTTGTTTCGTCAAAGTCTGCTGTTTTATCTTCTGGCAAAGTTACATTGATTGTAACTGTATAATCTTCACCATTTTTAACTTCATCTAACGCATCATAAACCAAGTTTGCATAGTCATTTAAAATATATTTTGCAGCTTCTTCATCATCTTCATACACAAGCCTAACAGCATGAAAATTGTTTCCGTTTGCACCAAACTGGCTGTTCATTCCACCACCGCCAGTGCCTCCACCGCTGCCACCAAAAAGCCAAGCAAACATCATATCTATCATTTGTGCAACTACAAGTGCTATTAACAGAATCAATCCACCAAGCAACAGCCAAGGCACGAATGGAGCTGCTGATTGAGTCATTTTCATGACCCACTGACCTACTGCCGACTTCCTTTTGGTTTCAGTTCTTGTTGCTTTTGCTTTCAATTGACGATTATGCAAAGCATCATTCATCAATTGCTTTTCTTCTCTCTTTAAAAATGGCGGCAACATAGAATTTGTGTCAAGTTTATGATTGATTTTTTTATCAAGTTTATCATATTGAGCAGAAAGATAATCTTGCCTTAGCATTTGTTCCAATTCTTCAGGTTGATCTTGCTCATCATTGTCAGCCGAATCTTGTGAATCGGCTTCATCGTATTCTTCCGTTTCAGGGGTGTCTAGATTGTTTTCTTGTGTTGAATCAAATTCTTCATTTTGATTGTCTTCACTGCTGCCATTGTAATCAAATCTATTGTCAGCCACACTTACCCCCTTTTATTATTGTTGCTTATTAGTTACAAAAGCATTTTAAGCACCAAATAAAATCTTTTATAATTTTATTATACCAACAAAAAATTAAAAATACAAACAAAATATAACATTTTTAGAACTGAGAAAAAACTAGGATTAAACAGAACAACGCTAAAAAAAATTAAACAAAATGATTTACAAATCAATCTTTAAAATATATTTTGTTTGTAAAATCAATACAATTTCAGCAAATTAAAACAAAAAATGAGGTTGCCCTCATTTTTAATCAAACTAATTTACAGTCATTGTAAAAGTTGTTGAAACTTTGCCGCAATATACGGTTACTTCGTAAGTGCCTTTTTGTGAAATAATGAAATTTTCCAAATAAATTTTATTTTTATTCAATTCATCAAGGCCTGTGAATGTTTCAGTAGTATCGTCAGCGTATGTGAGTGTTACTGAAAAGTTTTTCAAAACTTCAACCTTATAGTCAGAAATTGAACCATTTGTTGCAGGATCAAAAGCTGTAACACTTGTTGGTGCGTTACTGATAGTCATAGCTTTAACGTTTTTATATTCACCGCACGCTGAAAGAAGGGTGCAACAGCACACCATCATAATAAGGCTTAAAACAACCAAAGAAATTTTACGTGTCTTTGTCATTAAATTGCCCCTTGAGCGCCTGATACAAGGCCGTCAATATTCAAAGCCAACCAGTAGAATAATGCAATCAAAACTAATGTTACCACGATACCAACGATAACAGAAATAAGTTTTGCTTTAGCTTCATCACGTGCTGATTTATCTTCTGCTTTAACAAATTTGATACCAACCCAAATTGCATAGATAATACCTGCAAGTGCAACAACAATCAAAATTGGGTTAAGAACTTTCATAATTGCTTGGCAAAGAGCTTCAACCCATTGAATGCTACTGAATTGTCCTAAAAACATATTCATAATTTCCCCCTTTAATTTGCACAACAATGCTTAACTTGTGCATTTATCTATTTCAATATTATCAATATCAAAAATTAAAATCAACTAAATTTTACATTTTTTTTAAATTTTTTTGTATTGGTATATTGAATTTTATTTGTAATTTTCATTTAATTAATGTGGTATTTTTAAATTTACCATTTAAAACCCGTGTAAAATATTTAAAATAAGGTTTTTCGCATAATTAAATTTTAAGTTTGCAAAACTATTTTGTGTTTGTATTTTTGTTTTATTCGTTCACCAAAAAATATTTAATTTAAAAAAATATAAAATAACAATTGAAAAACTAAAATCAAATCAGTGTTTTATTTTTTATTTATTTTTCAATTTAAAAAGCAAATTTAAATCCACACTCAAAAGCACGACTAAAAAGACAACAAAATTTTTAAGCATTTACCTTGTGCAAAAATCGTTGACAAAACCCTGCCTTTCTTTTAAAATGTTTTTTATATGTAATATATAAGGTTTATTAACCAATTTTAATAAAATATATCTAAAACCTTAACAACAAGTTTTTGTGAGTTTTAGATATGACTAGGAGAAATATGAAAAGCTTTTTAAAAATTATTTTAAAGTATGTTATCGTCTTTGCCCTTGCCCTAGTTGGTAGTGTTTTGCTTGTTACATACATTAAAGATGGCGTATTTGGCTTCAACATAAGATACCTTGGTTCAACAACATCTGTTATTATAATGGTGTTGGTAGTTGGTGGTTTGCTTGTGTATGATTTGCTTAGAATTTTAGACGGTAAAGGCAAAAAGAAAGACACTGGCAAAGCAGAAGACAAAGTTAAAGACTCAAAAGGCAGAGATACCACTCAATTCTTTAACCGCGATTTCTTAACTGATGAAGAACTTAAAAAGACAGCTGGCTTCAACTACAACACCATAAGTTCAATTCAAAATTGCAAAAAAGATGGCATTTTGATAAGAGCGGAAGAAAAACATGGCAAAATGGACATTAACTTCGTTAATCCTATTCACACATTGGTTGTTGGTACGACATCCTCTGGTAAAACATCACGTTTTGTTGTGCCAAGTTTACAATTAATGAGTATGACTGCGGCAAAACCATCATTTGTTATCACCGACCCAAAAGGTGAATTGTATGATAAATGTAGCAACAAGTTTTTAGAAGAAGGTTACGATGTTAAAGTTATCAACCTGCGTGATCCTTTTGCTTCTGTACAATGGAATCCACTTTCTTACCCTTATGATATGTATCAACGCAGTTATCATTTGGAAAAAGAAGTTAAAGTCCATCCACCGGGAGATAATCCAAAACAATACAATTTGATTATTCAACGTCCATTTGATTACACACAAACAACTTGGTTTGAATTTAACAACTTTGCATATGCTGATAAAGACAAGTTAGAAAACGATATGCGTGTTTTCAGCCGTGAATTACAAGATAAAACATTCACAGAACTTAATGATATATGTTCAACCCTTGCACCTATTGAAAGCACAAAAGACCCTTCATGGGAACGCACCGCACAAAAACTTATCCAAGCAATCATGCTTGCAATGTTGGAAGATAGCCGTATTCCAGAACTTGGAATGACACGCGACAAATACAATCTTTATAATGTTGCAAAAATTGGCAATATGACTGACAATGGACGCGACACTTATGCAACTCTTAAAAAATATTTGTTTGAATACCGCAACAAATTCAGCAAAGTACACGATTTAGCATCAACAGCACTTAACAATGCTGAAAGCACAACCAAAAACTACATGGGCTTTGTATCAAGCAAAACTGCATTATTCAGCGATACAGGTATCAGCTTCTTAACTTCACACAGTGAAATTGATTTCGTCAATATGGATGAAAAGCCAACTGCTATATTCCTTATTATTCCTGATGAAATCCGCACACGTTATCCACTTGCGATTTTGTTTGTAACTCAGCTTTACAAAAAATTGGTTGAGAAAGCGCAAAAGATTGGCGGTGAACTTAAACGTCATGTTTACTTCATGCTTGACGAATTTGGTAACATGCCTAAATTCCCTGAGTTTGGCTCTATCATGACAGTCGGCCGCAGCCGTGGTATATTCTTTGAACTTTGCGTTCAATCATATAGCCAGTTGTATCAAGTTTATGGTCAAGACGAAGGTAAAATTATTAAAGATAACTGCCCTATTCAAGTTTATATTGCTTCGGAAGACACAACCACAAATAAAGAGTTTAGCGAACTTTTAGGCAAGAAGACAATTGTTGAAACAAACGAAAACAAATCTAAAGGTCCAGACGGAAAAGAAAGCACATCAACAAGCACAGTTGTAAAATCTATTCCTATTGCTTACCCTGAAGAACTTATGTCATTTAGAGATAAAGGTCAAATTGTTATTAAAACATTCGAACCAAACGCTTGCTTAAAAACTGTTATCACACCATACTTTAAATCAAAAATCTATAACACCACACGTGTTTATGGTCAGTATCAAGAAAAGCGTATGTTTGATGAAGACCAAGTTTACTATGACATTAAACAACGCAACAGTATTCTTGCAAAACAAAACGATGAAGACGATGACGATGATGATTTATTTTAAATAACAAGATAGAATAAATTGTAAACGAGCAAAACTTCAAGTCCGTTTACAATACTTCCTTTAAATAAACGTAGTTCAAAATAAACCATTTTTTTGCTTAGGCAAATAAATATGTTTGTTGTTAAACTAATAAAAAAACACTCTAACAATTAGAGTGTTTTTTCGTTTTCAATATCAATCAATCTTCTTATTTGCATTTTTGAACCATAAATTTTATCTATAATTTCATCAGTGCTTTGCGGCCTTTTGCTTTTTTCATGAATATCTCTATCTTCATCTTTAAGCATCTTGCATACGGTTATACTATTCAAAATCTTAAAAATATTCTCATTTGTCAATCTATCGGCCTTTTCCAATTCACAAAGTTTCTTAACAATTTGTGAAATAGGAATTATATGGTCTTCATGAAAAACATCATTATAAATAAATTCCGCACCTTTTTGTAATATCAGTTCTTTTTCGGGATTTAAATTGCTACCCTTGTAAACTTTCACTTTAATAGGCTCAATATTTTCGCAAATAACTTTTTGTTTATAGTTAACTTCTCTTATTCCATAATTTTTAGGACTTAACTTTTGCCATAATTCATATGCCTTATTTGATATATAAATGTTTTCAGCTGGCAAAGTCAATTGCCTTAATGTTTGATTTAAAATGTATTTTGTATTATCTAAAACTAAACTATCACCATCAAGTTCACTTTCAATTTTTGAACCATTTACAACACTGCGTGTTAAAATTTTAATTAATTTAAAAATATCTTCATTTGTTTCCATGCATTCATTATATAACGCACACGCACGCATGTCAACTAGGAATAAATTTTTAAATATAATGATTTTGGCAAACAAAAGAATAAACACAAAAATACCATAAACTAAATCGCAATAAAAAACACCTATAAATTTAGGCGTTTTTTTAATACATTACAAAACAATGCCAGAAGTTAGTGTTGTAAAAGTGTTGTAAAATTATTTTAGTAAAAATTTGCTCACACACTCCTACCAAAATTTTATTTTATAATTAATTTTAGGGGACCCCGACAAAGCCAAACGTAGTGGATTTGTTGGGGAAACGAGAAAGCCAAGTAAAAGGGCGACTTTTTGTGTTTTTTAACAAAAAGCACAAGTCGCTAAAACTTGTGCTTTCGAGTGGTTGCGGGGGTTGGATTTGAACCAACGACCTTCGGGTTATGAGCCCGACGAGCTGCCGTGCTGCTCCACCCCGCGATATATTAAGTTAACATTAAATTGTATGCCTAATTATTAGGTTTTATGCTTCAATGCTTTATTAATATATCATATTTTTACTCTACTGTCAATGTTTTTGGCAAAAAAATTATAATTTAAGTTCACAGCCTAACTTTAGCACTAATCTGTTAAATAAAAAGTGCAGGTTGAAAGCTTTTTACGTTTGAGTTTAAACCTTTTACCAGTGTTTAAAACATACTCATAACCACTATGATACGGACATGCAGAACAATTAGCTTTTAAATGCTCTTTCATTGGACAGTGGCGTAAGGTCATATATGGCATTGTGTGTTGCTCAACATTTTCTGCAGCAATGTATGGCAACGCATAAACAGAAGCCGCATAGTCGTTATAAATATTCATACCGCCACCAAGATATATTTTGGTGTTAAAATCAAGGGCGTAAAAATTGTTTGTCAAAATTGTGATTTTGTGTTTTTCCACAATTTCACGCAACATCTCCACATCTTCTTTTAATGCAAAGTTTGGCAAATTAAGTACGAAAATTTTGCCTTGTTTTTCAATTTGATTTTTATAATTTACAATTTCATCTTCATCGTAAGTTTCAGGGTCAAAAATCACAACTTTGGCATATATTTCCTGCTTTGCATCTTCAACGAACTGAAAATCCAATATTGGTTTTGTTTGCACAGGTTTTGTCAACTCAATTTTTTCTGTAATGTTGTGATTAATTTGATTGCTTAATTCCACCAATTTATCAACAACCGCACGCCTAAATTCGTTTAACTTTTGTTTTGGCATAAACACATTTTCTAAATCGGCCATAATATTAAATTCAAAATATGAATTCTTTTTAAAATTTATTTGTAATTCATTTAATGTTAGCGGGCTGTTTTGTGCTGCATCGCACACAGCACCTTGCACTTCAATTTTATTGCCATTATCTTGCCAAATTGCCGTGATTGGTTCACCAACTTTTGCACTAATTTTAATATTTTTATTTATCTTTCTTTCAGTTGCTAGCATTGCTTGTTCAAGCGCAAAATCATTTATCAAATTAACTTTATCACCTTTTTGCACATTATTTGTTGTGGTTATGCGATAAAGTTGCCCTGCATGCGTTAAATCATAAGCCGTAACAACAGCGATCTCTTGTCCGTTCCTAAAAAATTTAAAACTGGATTTTGGTGTAAGTTCTCTGTTAGAACTTATAAATATTTCATTGAACCTTTTGCCTTTTTTAATCCTTTCCACAGTGCCGATTTCAACGCCAATATGGTTTTGAAGTTTTGAAATAATACCTGTATTTCCATTGAAATACCCTTCCGTATAGCCACGGTTAAAAGCCAAAGGCAAATCATTGTCTGTTGCATTTACACCGTCCAAAGCCTGCCTATAAGTTTTGGTTGCAACGCCAACATAATAAGGTCTTCTTGCTCTGCCCTCAATTTTGATTGCGTCCACACCTGCGGTTTGCAAATCGCCAAGCCTATCAAGCATATTAAAATCTTTAGCACTGAGTAAATAACCTGTTGCCAATGCCTTATTATTTAAACGCAAATCATAAGGCAAACGGCACAATTGTTTGCATTTACCACGATTTCCACTTGCACCTAACACATAGGACGACATATAGCAGTTGCCTGAAAAACTTACGCACAATGCCCCTTGTGCAAAATATTCAATTTCAACATTTGTGTTTTGTTTTATGCGTGCAATTTCATTCAATGGTGTTTCACGTGCCAGCACAACGCGTTTAAAACCAAATTTTTCTGCTTGTTTTACACCTTCTAAATTATGCAATCCAATTTGAGTGCTTGCATGCAGTTCAATTTGTGGATAATGCTTATGCACTAAATTTATAAGACCTAAATCTTGCACAATAAACGCATCAACGCCTAAATTGTAAGCATCAACAATCAAATCAAGGGCTTGTTGCATTTCTTCATTTGTAAACAAAATATTCACAGCTAAATGCACTTTAACGCCATAAATATGTGCGTATTCCACTGCTTGCCTTAAGGTTTTAAGTGAAAAACCTTCAATGTTGCGTGCATTAAAATCTTTAACGCCAAGATACACTTCGTCCGCACCATTGTTAACTGCCATTTTTAAACTTTGTTCGTCCCCTGCTGGCGACAATAATTTCATTTCCATATTGCTATCTTACCATAAAAAGACACAAATGTAAATGTTAACAAAAAGATTAATATATTTGTACTCAATTTTTTTGTTTTGTGGTATAATTGTATCGTTTAAGATTTTTAAACGGATAAGGAGAAATTTATGCAAGAATTTAAAACTATACCAATCACCTTGGTTACTGGATATTTAGGCAGTGGCAAAACAACATTGCTTAACCACATTTTAACAAACACAAAAGGTTACAAAGTTGCCGTTATTGTTAACGATATAGGTGAAGTTAATATTGATGCTGACCTTATTGAAAAAGGCGGCATTGTTGGCAAAAAAGATGAAAACTTGGTTGCCCTTCAAAATGGTTGCATCTGTTGCACATTACGTCAAGATTTGATTGAACAAATCCACGATATCGTTAAACAACGTAAATTTGACCATATTATCATTGAAGCAAGCGGTATCTGTGAACCTATTCCTATTGCTCAAACTCTCACATTTTTAACTGACAGTTTCCGTCAAAAACATATGCCTATTTTCTGTAAACTTGATGCAATTGTAAGTGTTGTTGACGCTTTGCGCATGGTTCAAGAATTTGGCTGTGGTGATGATTTAACAAAACAAAATATCAGTGAAGACGATATTGAAAATCTTGTTATTCAGCAAATTGAATTTTGTGATGTGCTTATTTTGAACAAAGTTAGCGAAGTGAGTGCGGATGAACTTGCGAGAGTTAAAAAAATAATTCAAAATATTCAACCAAAAGCAAAATTAATTGAAGCAGATTATAGCAACGTTGATATGAAAGACATTTTAGACACAAACCTTTTTAACATGGAAAATGCACTTACCAGTGCTGGTTGGTTTAAAGGTTTAGACGAAGACGTTGAAGATGCCGACCATCTCCACCACGAAGAGCATGACGAACATGGTGATGACGAGGACGAGCATGAACACCATCATGAACATCATGAGCATCACCATGACCACGACCATGAACATGGCGAAACTGAGGAATATGGCATTGGCACATTTGTGTACTACCGCCGCCGTCCATTTGACAGACTTAAATTTGAAGACTGGACACAAAAAGATTATGGCAAACAAATCATACGTTCAAAAGGGCTTGTTTACTTTGCTGGTGATAACCGCATGAGTTATGTTTACGAACAGGCAGGCAAACAAAAAGTTTTAACCGAAAATGGACCATGGTATGCAACTTTGCCAAGATATCAAATTGAACAAATGTTGTTAAATGATGAACGCTTCCGCCACGATTGGGATCCTCAGTACGGCGACAGAATGATTAAACTTGTGTTCATAGGTCAGCATATAGATAAACAAGCAATTATAGACGAGTTGGACAAAATTTAATATTGTTAAAGTTTAACAAACTGACGCAGCACAGCTA
>SAMEA104315431__coassemble_870_pt1 | contig 15987 bp, 6 predicted proteins | sample SAMEA104315431__metabat2_low_PE_029 | metagenome-assembled genome bin SAMEA104315431 (sample SAMEA104315431) | gut metagenome | biome: Monkey gut; feature: monkey-associated habitat; material: faeces | place: China | collected 2013
GCAGTTTTTAATTAAAAAAATAATAATTTATTTATATTTTTTATTAGTTTTAATTAAATTATTTAAATTTTATTATTGTTTATTAAACATTATTTTTTGCAAAATATATCTAACAATTATTGCTAAAAAATATTCTAGGAAGGTTTTATGGAAAATAAAAAAGTTAAAAGTGAAGAGTTTGAACAAAATAGTAATGTGGAACAGGACAAGGAAACAAAACAAAAAAGCAATGCACAAAAAGCAATGCCTTGGTTTATTGTTGCAATTGTGGCTTTGCTTGTTATTTTAACTTGCACATTAATTGCTTATTATCAGGTGTATACTACCAGCAAAAAGAATGCAAATATTTTGGAAGGTGTTTATGCTGCAAGTTATTTTTCGATGGTTGACAATGTTAACAACTTGGCAGTTGATATTTCGAAATATTCCACACTTACCACAAGGCAAGCAAAATTGAATACTTTGCAAGATATGATGAGTGATTGTAATTATGTTTTGGCTGGTTTGAGTGTGCTTCCAATAAGTCATGACAATGTGGTGGCAACCACAAAGTTTTTTAATCAAATAAATGGAGTATGTGAAGCTTATTCAAAAGTGTTAAATAAAAACCAAGATTTAACACAAGAACAAGAATTATTGTTTGAAAAAATAGCACTTGTTTTGGCTGAACTTAAAGCGAATTTTAACAAGCAAAATTATGGCATGTATGACACTGGTTTTAACTTTATTGATGCTGGTGTTTTTAATGCTTCTGGCATGAACGAATTAACAACAAGCATGGGAAAACTTAGCAGTGAAGAAGTGGAATATCCTTCAATGATATTTGATGGTCCGTTTTCAACCGCACTTGAAACTAAAGAAGTTAAAGGTTTACCAGAAAAAGAAATAACACAAGATGAAGCTAAAAAATATTTAAAAGACACCGTATATAGTGGACAAAAAGTTGAAATAACATATGAACGCACAACAGAAGGAACAATAACAACTTATGACTTTACAATCAAAACAGAAACTAACACTGCCTTTGCACAGGTGAGTAAACGTGGCGGTTTGCTTATAAGTTTGTCTGCATATGCTGAAGGTGGCGACCCTATTTTGAGTGTTGAACAAGCACAAGAAATTGCAAAAAATTTTGTTAATAATATTGGCTTTGAAAATATGCGCCCAGTGTGGAGAGAAGAAAAACAAAATGTGCTTTATGTAAACCTTGCACCAGTTGTTAACGATGTGGTGTATTACCCTGATTTGGTTAAGGTTAAGGTGAATTTAACCAGCCAAGAAGTTATAGGTGTTGAGGCAACAAATTATGCTTTAAACCATGTTGGAAGAAATCCGCAATTTAACACAAGTTTAGACCAGGCTGAAAGTTTGCTTGGATTTGATTTTGAAATCCTTTCTGCACGCAAGTCAGTTATTAGGTTAGATTCTGGCATTGAAGTTGCTTGTTATGAGCTTTTTGTTGAGCGCATTGACGGAACATTCTTTTACTATGTTGATGCCAACACAAATCAAATTGCACAAGTTATGAAGTTGGTGGAAGTTAAAGGTAGCCAAAAGTTGATTTAGTAAAATTTTGTCTGTATGTGCTAGTTGACCAAAAAGTTAAATCGGTAAATAAAACACTAGCAATAACTTGAATTAAAAAATTACGAAATAAAAAAAATAAAAAATTAAATTAAAATATGCAAAAAATTAAATATTTGCATATTTTTTTTGATAATTTTTAAAAATTAATTAAAAATTTTAAATTGTTAAAAATAAAAATTAATTGTTTTGATTAAAAAACCACTATAAATAGGTATTTGTTGATATTTAATGATAATTATTAAATATTTATTTTTAGTTTAATTATTAATAATTAAATATTTGTTTTTTGCTTTTTGATGTGGTATAATTTTGTTATAAATATACGGGGTGTATGTTTTTAAAACTTTGCAGTTTGGTTAAACACGCGTAGGGAATCAGTTTTGTTTAAGTAATTAAACTTAAACTTGCAGAGTTTTAAATTCTAGCTTTTGCACAAACAGACAAATCTGGCAAATATTGCTGCAATAAATAATTTTGTTGTAAACGCAAAAGATAAAAGGGGAAGCATTTTGAAAGGGAAAAAGAAATTTTTTAATAGATTGTTTGTCAGCATAATGACAGTTGTTTTATCAGCTGGTGCATTGTTTGCTGGCGTTGTTTTAAACCGAACAAAATATACAAACGCAGCCATTGAAATTGGCAAAGATTACAGCCAAAAAGATGATGGCGATATTGTGCTTTCAGTTGAAAAGGTTGGCATTGCGTCAACTGGTGATGATTACAAAGATTCCACCGATTATGAAACAATGCAAAGCTTTTATGCTTCAGCCGATTATAATTTCAAAAAAGGCCTTTACAAAACGGATGGTACAGCTTTCAACACTTTAGCAGTTGATAGAATCCGTGCCAATACAACCGATTACCCTAATTATTATTACACTGATATTGCAGATTCAAAAGTTCAATCAAATAAAACAGTTTACCAATCAGGCGATTATATCATGCTTGAAAACAGCCTGAAAACAAAAACTATAAACGGCAGCCCTGTTACATATTATTATACACCTAACATAACAGCCTATAATTCTAACCAAGCTGATGCTCAAGAAGTTGATATTGCTGAAGGTGTGCTTTTCAGTTTTGGCAGTTACATTTACGGCACACAAACAACGGCTGACGGCAGTGTTAGAGAAGACCTTAAACGTAACACTGAAAATTTGTTGTCTAATTATAACTACGCAACAAATATTCAACAAATCAATGTAAATGCAACACGTAACGGTAAGCAGATTGTTTTGCCAGCAGTTAGACAATATGGTGAAAACAACTATCAAGATTTCACTTACATTATTCCGCAAAGAAAGGGATTTGATGGCCATTATGAATTTGTTGTGGAATATCGTCATAATGAAGAATTTAAACGTCAAACTTTCACATTTGAATTGGTGTTTAAGTCTACATATACTGAAGCCGAGATTTTTGAAAATGGCTCAGGGCAGGCGTATGCTACCTTGCCAACCTTATCATTGCCAAACGCAGTTGGCAGAAAGTTTGTGTTAGGTTCAAGCAGTCAATATCCAACCCTTACATATGATTTTTCAAAATACACATTGGATTACACTCATACAGCAAACGGTGTAACCACACTTTATTCATATCGTAGAGTGCGTCAAGCAAGCACAGGCGAAAGTTATTCTTTGGTTTGCACAAAAACTAACTCAAATGGTGAATCAACAAAAGTTATAGGTTTGGAAGATGAAACAAAAGCAGTTATCATGTTCACAGAAGTTGGTAGCTATCAATTTAGTTATAGCTATATCTACAATGGTGAGCAAAACAATATGGGCTTTGAACTTCAAAACGATAGTTTAACAATTGTTGGCTATGAGTTGAAATATTCAAAAGTTGGCTATGCTGAAGCTCAAATGCGCTATATCGAAATAAATAAACATGTTTATGATAGAGTTGTTTTAATTGTTCCAGACGGATTTGAAAGATATAATCAACCAACTGACGAACAAAAACTTGGCGTGGCTTATTCTATAAATGAAACCACTTTAACAGGCGAAAATAACCGCACAGGCTATGTAAATAAAAAGAAAGATGCACTTATCAATGATCAACTTACTGAAAATAATTTAAACACTGCTTTTGCTTCTGCAGCTGATGAAGAAAATCCTTCAATTAGCAGTGCAATCAATAAAGAAATGTATCAATCAACAAACCAAGGTGGAATTTGGTTGGCATCAAACTTGACATATATGTCAAATAAAGATAGCGAAGGCAATTCAGCTTGGAACAGCTTTTATATTTACAGCACACAACCAATTTTAAGTTCAACAACTTTGCCAGAAGGCAAATCTTGGGCAGATTATAGAGAAGCAATAACAAACACAACAACATTCAACAAAATTGGTTACTATCTTGTGTTTATAACAGTTGACGATGGCAGTTTAAGCGGATTTAAGCAAGTGTTTGCATTTAGATACACAAACCAAACTTCAATTGTTAATGTTGGTGCTTATAATGAAACAACAAAAGAATACGATATCGCAGTTGGCTCAGGCAAATTCACAAATCAAAATGTTAAAATTTGGTGGGAAGAACCAGATGTGTTTGAGCGCGCAGTTGATGTTAAGTATTATTCAATCCAAAACACATATTTAACAAGAGATGAGTCTAAATCAAACCATTCAAATATTTTAACAGCAAACGAACTTAGACGTCAGGCTTTGCCACAAAATGTGCAAAATGGTGCAACAATTTTAGGCACAAATATTGCAGAAGGTGAAGGTGCAAGTTTCTTGATTGAAGCAACAAATGAAGGCGAAGCTAAGGCTTATCGTTCATTTACTATTGACCGCACAAATATCACTGGCGTTGGTGTTTATGCAACACGTCAAGTTAAAGATAACAACGGCAATGTTATTTATGCAATCCAAACAGATGAAATGGGTAGCTATAAAAAAATTGATTGCATTGCAGATGTGTTTGCAACAATTTATTGGGCAGATAAAGCAAGCGGTGCTAACATTTCAGCAACTTATTATTATACACCAATTTTGAAAAATGCAGAAGATTCAGTAAGAAGTTTAAATAACTCTTCATCACAAGTTTGGTTTACAAATAAATATTCACTTGGCAATCAAACAGGTCCATTTAAAATTGAAAAGCCAACAAAACTTGACTATACAATCAGCTCAGCAAATGTGCTTAAAAATGACGGTATCTATTTGTTTGAATTAGTTGACGAAGCGGGCAACAAAACAAGTTACATGTTTGTGATTGATTCAAGTGAACAATACTTTAAAATAAAAACACAAGACGGCAATTATCATAAAGAAGGAAATAATGAATACTTCACACAAGCAAGCCTTGTGTTTGCAACAGGTGTTAATGTTGAATATGCAACACATAAAGCAATCAAAATGTTTGATTCAACAAAACCTAGTGAAGATAGAACTTTAACTGAACAATTTATTGAAAGATTTGTAAATAATGAAACCAGCGAAAGTTTAAAAAATGCCAACTATTTTGTTGGCGTTGGCAGCAATGTTGCCATGTTAAATAAGTTGTTTAGCGGTTTTGCTGGTGCAAATTATTTGATTGTTGAAAACACAACTTTGGCAACTTATAACCAATTTAACAATCAAAAATATTCTGGCAATGTTACAAAGCCATCGGCTGAACAAAACCCTTATTACACGGTTGACGCAGCAAACAAAACAAATGAAGAAAAAGATTTTAATGCTTTTGTTAGAAAGATATATATTGCTGGTGCAAATCAGTTTGATAACACACAAATCACAAATTCTAATTCTTATTTAAGGATTGAAATAAATGATGACCATTCACTTGGTAAGGTGTATTTTACAACTGATGCTAACAGGCTTGAAGATGAAACATATTTAAGCAACAATAATTACGAACTCGCAACTGGCAAAAACATAAAAGGTGCGCAAGCAACAAGTGATAACCTTTTGGCTTTCTATTGGACACAAGGCTCAGGCAATTATGCTGTGAAATCAATAACTTACAACTATTATGCTTTAACTGTTGACACATACAATCAAGATATTGGTGGCTTCTATGAAAGCACTCAAACTATTGGTGTGTTATTCAGTAAAGACGTTGATGGTCAACAAGATGTTGAAGGCAACTTGGTTAAAAATAGTTCAAGCAGATATTACAACACAATCAATGTTCAAGATGGTAAAACACAAGAAGGGCTTTATGTTGTAACAAGAACATATACTGACGGAAGTTCACAAGAATACTGGTTCATTGTTGATAGGCAAAACATTATCGTAGATGTTGACGGTATGAATGTTGGCAAGTTTATTGAATTATTCTTGCGTGAACAAACAGATTTCAAAAATTTCAGCAAACCATTGGAAGAAAAAACTTTAACATATTATGGCAACAGCAATTATGCTCAAGAAGAAATTAACTACACTTTAAGTTTGGTAACAAACAAAGTGCCTGTTCAAGTTAAAGTGCCTGTTGGTAAGTATTTTAATGGTGCAAATGCAAGCAGTTATTATGCAGGCAGATTGAATTTTACAATCTATTTCTTAGATAATCAAAATCAACTTGGTGCTCCTTATAATACCGTGGACTCACGCGGGAACACAATTATCACACCTGCAAAATTATTCTCAACAAAAGAATATGTTGCATCTTTAACTGAAAGTCAACAACAAGCTTACTACACTGTAGATAGCAATAACAATGGCTATTTATATGTTAACTTGGCTGAATACTTAACTGGAACATTGTTTGAAAAATATATTCAAACAAACAATCAAGGCAGTTGGTTGTGGTTGGCTGGTGATTATGTTGTTGTTATTGAAGATAATGTTGTTAACTCAACTTTGGCTGCAAATGGCAAAGATTTGACAACAACAAAAACAGCAATTGGATTTACAATCACAACAGCAAATCCTTCAGTTGAAATTAGTGCAATGGTTGATAAAGAAGATTTGCAAGCAGTTCAAACTGTTAACCAAACAACCAAAAAGTTGTTAACAAATGCTGAATATGTGAAAGTGGTGTTGCCAGCATATGCAACCGAAGGCAATGCTGCTGAACAAGCACAAATTGATCCTGATTTCTTAATTGTTGATAAATATGTTGATAATAGCACAACATCAACAAGATACATCAACTATCAATATCGCGATATTGGTGGAGAAAGCTCAATGCCTGCTAAACTTGAAGATGGCGGCAGAGTTGTATGGCTTGACACTGGTTTGCTGCGTGATGGTAATGGCAATATCAACTTTGATGCATCAGCAAAAACAATAAGATATGTTGTTAGGGTGAGATTTAGGATTTCTAGCGATTCAGCATATGATGAAAAATATAAAGATTGCTATTCAAGTTATGTGAGCTCAAATTCAACACTTCAAAGTTTTTATGAAACAACTTACACTGTTGTGATAGATAGAACTCCACCAACACAAAACTCTAATAATCTTGAATCAGCAGACAATTTGGTGCAATATTATAATGAGCAAAACGGAACAGATAAAATGTTAAATCTTGCCGTTTATGACACAGCTTCAGGTTTGTATTTTGTAAATCAATATACAAAATATTATCAAACAAAAAATGTGGCAGATTTATACGCATTTGTTGTAACAGCACAAACTAAGTTTGACGTTCAAGATATTGAAAAAATATACTATCGGCAAATCACAAGCAATGACTTAACTTTGGCTGAATTGAACATGCCAGTAACAAACTTTGCAACATATGAAGAAGTTTTGTCAGTTGGCACAATCAATAGTTATCTTGGTGTGTTGCCATTGAATGCTCAATCAGGCTATTATGAAATAGTTGAAATTGATGGTGCTGGTAACATAAACCAATACTTGATTTTGTTTGATCCAGACCAAGAACAACTTGAATTTACTTTCCATGCAAATTATATTAACGCACAACAAAGCATTGAAGAAGGTGAAGTTACACTTAACAATGCAAATAATGCAATAACATTGTTTGAAATTGACCATTCTACAACCGACAGTGGAACAGCAGAACCTGTTGATAAATTCTTCCGCATTCAATTGGTTAATTCTGTAACTGGTTACATTTCAACAATCAATACAAATGCAACAACAAAATTCACAAACACTGGTTTAACAGCGCAAATTTGTGAATCAATTAAAACTGCAGGGCACGGTAACTATACTTTGAGAATCTTCTCAAGATTAAGTGAACAAACATTTACAATCAACTATTATGATAAAGAAAATCGCGTTGAAATAAATGTTGAAAACTTGGTTAAAAAGGATTCAGCAAACAACTACTACATTGACTTGCACGGTGCAAACATAAAAGAAAATAACATCATGTACTATGCAAGAGAAATTGTTGTAATTTCTTCAAGCGACACACAAGTTTATACCTGTCAAATTGAAAATGGCGAGTTTAAATATTATCAAAATATTGACGGAACATTGGCAGACGTTGAAACAAGATTGTTAACAAATCTTGCTGGCACATATCAAATTATTATGACTGATGCTTTTGGCAAACAAAGCACTTATCGCTTTGACACTGTTACTGGGGACAGCTTCTATAGCATAAGTTTTGAAGGTGCAACAAGCAACAATAACAAATATTTTGAACATGCCAACACTTACTATGGTTTCACCGCAGCAACAATCACCTTCAACACAGACCTTTACAAAAAGGTGGTGCTTAGCCACAATATTGATGGTAACAAGTTAGATTATGTTGCGGAATTTAAAGATAACAACTGGGTTGTAACTTTAAATAATCGTGTTATTGAAAACTTTGATGGAACAATAAGTTATCAATATTCAACAGATATTTCAGTTGATTTGATAAAATTTGAAAATGGTAAAATAACATTATTGCCTTTCACAGCAACAAATGCTGGTGCAACCGTAAAATACACAGTGGATTTATGGTATGATAATGTTTCGGAAAAAGTTTATAATGTTGTGATTGACACAAACACAAAACCAGTGGCACTTAAAAACACTGATAATGTTGAACACACAATCAACTTCAAATATAATGAAGATTATGAAAAGGTTGCATTCAATTCAACCACTTCTGGTGTTATGAATTTAATGTGGACACCTGTTGAAAATGACTATTTTACATATAATTATAGATTGCATGAAAGATTGCAAGATGATGCAATTGCAACTTACAATCTTGATGGTTTAAGCAATTATGTTATCAACACACTCTCAAACAGTAAAGGTGTTTATTGGTTTGAAATTGAAATTTCAACAGTTGATGGCAAACGTTTAGGTAACAAGGTTTATGCATTCTCTGTTGTGGCTGTTTTAACTGACTTGTACTATGTTCAAACTGAAGATATGGTTGCAATTAAGGCAAATTCAAGCTTTAAGTTTAGTGAATTGCCATCAGGCTTTGACACAAGCAAACTTAAAAAGCAAACAAGTGAACAACTTACTTTGCCAATAACAAATATACCACTTTTCATCAGTAATCAAAAATTGATTGTTATTGTGGCAACTGATCAAGGTGCAGCAATGTTGAAAACAGACACTGTAAGGCAAGAAGATACACGTGGTGTTAAGATAGGTGATTTCACAATCTACCGTGTTTATACAAACACATACAGCAGATACTTTGCAACACTTGAAATGGCTCAACCAAGCGATAATGTGATTGTTACAGATGTTAAATATTCTTATGGAATAACTGGTGAAACTCAATATAATTACGATGTTGAGAATTTTGAGCAGTCTTTGTATTTACAAAAAGACCAAACCTTAACTTTATCATTCAATCAAAAGAATGCGGTCGCAGGCAGAATAACAGCTAAAAACTCAATAGTTTTAACTGTTTATCATAATGGTGTGATGCTTGAAACATTAACTATGAACAATGCAGGCAACAAGGTTGAATACACAGCAAAAGGCAGCGGTAAATATTCATTTGAAATTGCCGACCTTGCTGGCAACCAACATGTGTTCAGTTTTGGTGATGATGAAAACGAACGTATAACCTTTGGTGTGATGAAAGATATTTTCTTCACAATGAATGGTTTAGCACCAATTGAAAATGGTGTGTTTAATGATGCTGTGGAATTGGCAGTGTATGAACCATCAGCTTATGATTCTATTAATGCAAAACCAATCAGTTTAAAACAAGCAACACGCAATGGCGTTAATTATCAACCAAAACAAAAGGGTTATGCTTATACATTTGAGGATTATGGCAACTATAAGGTTGTGTTGAATGCTACATATAATGGCAACCTTATTGAAACAGCTATCAGCTTTACAATTTTAAATAAAAACGAAGCACGTTCAAGTTACGATTTAACAACAATTGCAAGATACACAATCACAAAAGTTGTTAATCAAGAAGGGGTTGAGATTACTGACCAATTCTTACAACTTATCAATCCACAAACCGAAAACGGAAGATTGTTGACCTATCAAACATTGCTTGATAATGCTGACAAATTAGGTATTTCAGCTGGCAAACAATCATTTGAAATAACATACGAAGTTGATGATAGTATTTATCCAGTGCGTTCAACAGCATTCGTTTTAACAATGAATGACGAACAACCAACAATTGAATGTTCAGTTGAATTAGGCAAAGAAACCACAAAAGGTTTTGATATAACATTCAACCCTGGTATTATTTATGAACAAGTTGGTGATAGTTATTTATACATTAATGATACATTGATTTACATAATTAATGAAAATTCTGTTTTGGAACAAGTGCAACATTCAATTTCACAAAAAACCGATGGTGCTGGTGAATATTATGTTAAACTTGTTGGCAGTTCAGGTTCAGTTATCACAAGCTTCAAGGTTGTGGTGAAAGAACCGCTCAATGTTTGGGCAATCATTATTATTATTGTTGTGTCAGTGATTGTGCTTGGCGTAACAATAACAATTATTGTATTGCGTAACAAAATGAGAATTAGATAGTTGACCTTTGTTAAAATTAAAACAAAATTCAATGTTATCAAAAGCAGTTAAAAAAACAAAAAATGTTTAGCGTTTGCTAAACATTTTTTACTGTAATTTTATTGCCTAAATAAATGTGTTATGTGTTTATGGTTAATGTTCTATTATTGTGCAGATTCTTTGTTTTCTGCTTGCGTTTCTGCGGTGTTAGATTCAATCTTTTCACTAATTAAAACAACTGGATTGTTGTCAGTGTTTGTATTTTCTTCATTGACCTGTGGTTTAATTTCATCAGGTTTAACTTCAACAGTTGGCTCTGGTTTAACTTCCAACTTGGCTTCTTGCTTCTTTTGTTTTGGAGTGTTTTGTTTTAATGCTTGGAAGAAAACTTCACCTTCGTGGCTTTGGAAGTAAACACCAACGATACCTTTACGTTTGCTGCTTAAAATGTGGAAGGCTGCACGTTTGCGTGCACCACCGACAATATAACCAACTTTTTTGCTGTTTGGTTCAACAAACACGTTGTAAGCGCGCAATCTGCCCATGTTGTCAATGATTGTAATACCATCAAAGTTAAGCATGTTTAAGAAAAGGTCTGCATGTGCTTGCAATTTTTCTTCACTGTAACTTTTGCTTTGTGTGAAAAGTTTGCTGAAATTGATAGGTTCTTTAAGCCAAATGCCATCTTCAAAAAGGCCGTTATCAACATAATCTTTATCAACAATAACACAAAGTGCACCATGCACGTCATTTAAAACGTTGGTAAAAATATTAAGATACATATTTTTCATATCAGCAAGTTTGCGTTGAGTTGTTCGCAGTTTGCTGAATGTGGCATCAACCAATTCTTGGATTTCTTTGGTGAATACATTGTTTTTAGATTTGTCCAAAGAAAAGTTTACATTTAAAGTTTCACCACTGATAGAGTGAAGCAGCATGGAATAAGAGTTAAGCGGACGAGCTATGATACAATGAGTTTTGCTTGTGCGTTCTTTTGAAAAAGTTGTGTCTTCCAACACTTGCAAAAAGTTTTTGTCCTTAATGCTTCTAAAACTCATCATTAAACCGTAAGAAATTTTATCTTCCTTTAAGTCAATAAATAAGCACCAATCTTGACGTGAAAGTGCCAAAATGGATTTCAATCTGTTGTTAAACATTGTTGCTTCGCTGTCTTCAAAAATTGTCAAAGCCATGGTTTTTGGCACAAATTTAACAAGCGACTCAATGTTATCAGTAAAGATTATTTTTGGTTTGATTTTTAAATCTTCTTCAGCATAATCCAACAAATCATTAAAACGGTTTAAAAAATGCGACATAAGCAAAGGCGGGAAATTTTCAAATTCTTGTTCAAAGAATTTTGTAACACTCTCCTTGGCATTGTCAAAAAAAATTGTTTCTTCCATACTTATAAAAAGAATATAACAATTTTAAATTGTTTATGCAAACGAATTTGAAAAATTTGTTGAAAATTCTTGACAAAACGTTATTTTTTACACTTTTTTATTAAAATTTTGCATATTTTGCAAAAATTATTAAAAATTTTGTAACATTTGTAAATTCACGTTTGATGTAAAATTAAAAATTTTGTGTAGTGTTTTCACTGTTTGCAATCAAACTTTTTAAATGCAAGATTTCATTTTTAAGGCGGTTGCATTCAGCTTGTTTTGCTTTCAATTCTGCCAAAAGTTTTTCACAATAAGATTGTGTGTTGATAACTTGTGCTTTTGTTTCAAGTTCAATTTTTCTTTTCATGATGCTAACAATGCCAGCAAAAAGGGCGTTAATGTCTTCGTCCGAAATTGGCGGTGGCATAACGTGCACACTGCATTGTTGTTTTGGGTTGTTGTTTTGTTCGTCTTTAATCATAAAAATATTTTCCCCAAGTTTTAAATTATTATGGTGCAGAATATTGGCTTAATATGCCTAAATTTGTAATTTGTTGCAACAGGATAAGAGTTTAAAGTTTGTGTGAAATTTTGTGCTTATTGTTCATAAATATAAGTATGAACTATTTGATTGTGAATGTGGACTGTGAATTGAATTTAGATAAGCCTATAAAACTGAAAGCCAATGTGCCTTATCAGTTAACCGATTTAGAAGATAGGCCTGTTTTGTGTTTAGGTAAAAATCAAACACCGCTCTATACAAATTTTTATGCACTTTTTTTAGGCTTTGCCACAAAAGACAAATTTTCAGTTGATAAAAATTGTGGCTGCGATTTAGGCAATAACTGCAATGGTCAACTAGTGCAAAACGGAGCGGACAAATATTTATTTTTGTTTTTTGCTTGCAAGTGTGAACAAGATTTTAGGTGCTTTGAATTTGACAATAAGCAAATTTATGTTTTGCTTGGTGAAAGGTTAATGGTGAACTTTGCTGGCAAACAGGTTGTTAACAAGCAGGTTGAAGGAATAAAGTTTTCGCACTACGAAATTAAAAATGATTGTTGTTTTATTTTCTTTGAAGGACAAAGAAATTTTTTAGTTGTGTTAAATAAAACCGATTTAGTGTGGGCTGATTTTTATGACGAATATAATGCTGCAAAAGGTGAACAACAAATTTTAAAGCACTTGTGTGATGGCTTAAATCATGGCCGTGTGCTGAATTTAAAAGACGGCAAGGATGAAACTTATTTGGTTTATCTTGACGATTATGAATTGCATCTAAAACCAAAATTTGTGGCGTTGATTTTTATGGATTGTTTAGCTGCTGGCAACTATAAATATTGTGCAAGTTTGGTGGATGCTTCTTTGAAATTTGATGAAGCAAATATAAAGCAATTTTTTCCTGAGTTTGATTCATATTTTCCGCTTAGTGCAACCAGTGTGGTTATGTTCAAAAAAAATGCCCTAATGGGCATTTGTGATTTTGAAATAGTAGATGATAAAATTATCAATATAACAATTAAATAGCTTTTAATTGTGAGTTTTTAATCTTGGTTGGATTGGCCGTTTTGCACTTGTGTGTTATCGTTTTTGTGTTTGCCAGGTAGGGCACATAATTTGCAGAGAACAAGATAAACTGGGTAAGCTGTTTGACAAACAATAATAAGGAACAATATGTCAGGGTAAGCAAGAGGAACATATTTGAACAAATCGTAAAGAACAACAACAGCAGTGATTGACAAGCCAAGGCACGCCAAATACATTAAAGTTTTAAACCAGTTGAAAGGTTTGCACATGTTGAATAAAGCCAAGAAACCGATAGCTAGAATTGCAAGAGATGACATTGTTACTAACACTTCAGTAGATATACCAGTGAACATTTGATAGATGTACATTGTAATTGTTGAGGCGATTAAGCATACACCTGCTGGCAAGGTGGTTTTTGCAATGTTGACCAAAAATTTACCTTCAATTTTGTTAGTGTTTGGTTGCAGTGCCAGGAAGAAGGAAGGTAGGCCAATAACAAATACTTCAAGCAATGTGAACTGAATAGGGCTGAACGGATAAGTTTTGTTAAGACAAAGAACAAACACAGCAATACATATTGCAAAAATTGTTTTCATAAGGAAGAGAGAAGATGATTTTTGAATGTTGTTGACAACCCTACGGCCTTCCGCAACCACGCTAGGCATAGAGCTAAAATTGCTGTCCAACAAAACAAGTTGGCTGACGCTGCGTGCGGCATCACTGCCAGCAGCAATTGCGATAGAACAATCTGCTTCTTTAAGGGCAAGAATATCGTTAACGCCATCACCAGTCATGGCAACTGTTTTGCCTTGACTTTTAAGTGTTTTAACCAAAATGGCTTTTTGTTCTGGACTAACGCGGCCAAAGATTGAATATTTTGTTGCGGCTTCCATAACTTCAGTGTTGCTTAAACCGTAAAGGCTGATATATTTATCATAATTTTCAACACCAACACGTCTTGCAACTTCGCTTACCGTAACAGGGTTATCGCCAGAAATAATTTTGATATCAACACCATTATCTTTAAACCATTGAATGGTTTTTGGTGCATCTTTACGAATGTTGTCTTGCAACAAGATAAAAGCAACTGGTTTTGCACTTGCAGCTGAAAAATTCGCATCACTTTCAGCAAGCAAAAGTACGCGGTAGCCGCTTAAAGAATATTCTTCTGCTTGTTTTTTCAATTCTGCTGTTGGTTTGTCCATAACAAACTCGTATGCACCAAGTTTATATGCTCCAACTGTTCTAAATTTACAAGCCATAAATTTGCGTTCGCTTGAAAATGGTATTGATTTATCGGCAGAATAGCAAGGCTTGCCAAAGTATGATTTAAGCGCAAGTGCAGTGTGGTTTGCGTCATGGAAGGCGTTTACCATACTTGCAACAATTTTATCAACATCTTTTTCAGTTTTGTTGGAAAGAAGCACAACATCTTTAACGCTCATTGACCCGTTTGTAAGTGTGCCAGTTTTGTCCAAACAAAGCACGTCTGTGCGGGCAAGCATTTCGATACAATATAAATCTTGCACCAAAGTGCGCTTTTTTGCCAAACGAACAACGCTTACAGCCAAAGCAACAGATGTAAGCAAGAACATACCTGCAGGAATCATTGCAATAATACAGCCACTTGTTTTTGTGATTGTCATATAAAGCAGACTATAATCTTGTGCTGGATTTGCAAGATAGTATTTATAGTTGTTGTAAGCCATAAGGATTGCAATAGGCACCATAAATATGCTGATAATTTTGATAAGTGTACGCAAAGAAGTTAACAATTCGCTTTTTGCTTGTTTAAATTTTTTGGCCTTTTGGCTGAGTTCGGCAATGTAGTTATCATCACCAATCTTATTCACTTTTGCAACGCATGTGCCGCTTGAAATGAAACTGCCGCCAAGCAAACTATCGCCTTTGGATTTTTTGATTGGTAAACTTTCGCCAGTAAGCAAACTTTCGTTAACTTCTACGTTGCCTGAAACAACAATACTATCACAAGCAATTTGTGCGCCAGGATTTAAAATCAATAAGTCGTCTAACACAACTTCAGTTTTGTAAATCTCTTGTTCCTCACCATCACGTATAACTTTTGTAAAATTGGAGTTGGTGAGAGATAACTTGTCCATTGTTTTTTTAGCGCGCACTTCTTGCACAATGCCGATAGTGGTATTGATAACAACAATAACCATAAACATCATATCACTATATGCACCAACAATTGTGAGCGCGATTGCAACCAGCAAACAGGTTAAGTTGAAAAACGTGAAAACATTTTTGGCAATGATGCTCCAAATGCTTTTGGTTGTTTTTGTGCTTGCAACATTAACCAAATTTTGTTCAGTGCGTTTTTGCACTTGTTCACTTGTTAAACCAGTGTCCACTTTTGGATTAAAGCGAGTGATATTTTTTGGTGTTTTGTTTTTTTGTTTTTGTGATTTTTTGTTTGACATATTTGTCCTTTTTGTAATTTGAAATTTATTATAAAATCTTATTCTGTTTAAGTATATATTTATATTAACACATAAAAATTATTTTAACAAATATTTAATTAAAATTTTTAAAGGCAAAATAAAAATTAAATATTTTAAAAATTATTAAAAAATATTAAAAATATA
>SAMEA104315431__coassemble_1083_pt1 | contig 12819 bp, 12 predicted proteins | sample SAMEA104315431__metabat2_low_PE_029 | metagenome-assembled genome bin SAMEA104315431 (sample SAMEA104315431) | gut metagenome | biome: Monkey gut; feature: monkey-associated habitat; material: faeces | place: China | collected 2013
ACCGTTATAGTTACGGCCGCCGTTCACTGGGGCTTAAGTTCGACGCTTCGATTGCTCTAACATCTCCCCTTGACCTTCCAGCACTGGGCAGGCGTCAGCTCCTATACATCATCTTACGATTTTGCAGAAACCTATGTTTTTGGTAAACAGTTGCTTGGGCCGATTCTCTGCGACCTATCTTGCGATAGGCACCTCTTCTCCCGAAGTTACGAGGTCATTTTGCCGAGTTCCTTAACAAAGGTTATCCCGCCAGTCTTATTATTCTCTAATCGTCCACCTGTGTCGGTTTGGGGTACGGGCACTCAATATATATCTAGCAGCTTTTCTCGTCAGCGTGAATTCATGTACTTCGTTACTATATTCACTCCCCATCATCAGTCATTGTTAATAATTTGGCGTACTTTACTACCTAATCCAACTCCTGATTTAGCCGTGGATTTCCATCCCCACGGATACACTATCCTTCTGCGTCCCTGCTTCGATTCTTGGTCTATATTAAGTGGTACAGGAATATCTACCTGTTATCCATCACCTACGGCGTTCGCCCTCGGCTTAGGCCCCGACTTACTCTGAGGGGTTCAACCTTCCCCAGAAAACCTTGGACATTCGACCGCGTAGATTGTATCTACGCTCGCGCTACTCATACCGGCATTCTCTCTTGTATGCAGTCCACACGCCCTTTCGATCGTGCTTCTGCCCGCATACATTGCTCCTCTACCAATGTATAAAAATATACATTCCTAAACTTCGGTTTACAGTTTTAGCCCCGATTATTGTCGGCGCATACCCACTCGACCAGTGAGCTATTACGCACTCTTTTAATGAATGGCTGCTTCTGAGCCAACATCCTGGTTGTCTATGCGTTTACACATCCTTCCACACTTAACTGTACATTAGGGACCTTAGTTGTAGGTCTGGGCTGTTTCCCTTTTGACTACGGAACTTATCTCTCGCAGTCTGACTCCCTGCTATCGATACGTTGGTATTCGGAGTTTGATAAGTTTCGGTAGGCCGCGAAGCCCCCTAGACCATTCAGTGCTCTACCCCCAACTATCTTTACACAGAGGCTAGCCCTAAAGCTATTTCGAGGAGAACCAGCTATATCGAGCCTCGATTGGAATTTCTCCGCTATCCACAAGTCATCACCTACTATTTCAACAGGAGTGTGTTCGGTCCTCCACAGGGTGTTACCCCTGCTTCAACCTGCTCATGGATAGGTCGTCTCGTTTCGGGTCTACCGCACGCAACTAACTCGCCCTATTAAGACTCGCTTTCGCTTCGGCTCCGCGACTGAATCGCTTAACCTCGCTACGTACGGTAACTCGCCGGTCCGTTCTACAAAAAGTACGAGATCGCTCTGTATTGCTACGTAGAGCTTTCTCTGCTTGTAAACATATAGTTTCAGGTTCTATTTCACTCCCCTCCCGGGGTTCTTTTCACCGTTCCCTCACGGTACTATTCGCTATCGGTCACTAAATCGTATTTAGCCTTTGGAGATGGTCCTCCTATCTTCACGCAGGATTCCACGTGTCCCACGTTACTCTGGATACTCATTTGCTTGATGCTGATTTCGCCTACGGGGCTGTTACCCTGTTTCGCTTACCTTTCCAGGTATCTTCAACTATCAACACTTCCACTACTTACTGAGTCCTAAACCCCACAGATATTGCTCCCCGTGGTTTGGGCTGTTCCCCGTTCGCTCGCCACTACTAAGGTAATCGTTAATTTACTTTCTTTTCCTTCAGGTACTTAGATGTTTCAGTTCCCTGAGTTCCCCTTGCAACATTATGTATTCATGTTGCAATACTATGGCTTCACCATAGTGCGTTTCCGCATTCGGACATCTACGGATCACGGCTCATTTACAGCTCCCCGTAGCTTATCGCAGTTAGTCACGTCCTTCATCGGCGTTTAGTGCCAAGGCATCCTCTATATGCTCTTTGTAGCTTGATCGTCTTTTTGTTCCTTTGATTAATGTTCTTTGGCAAAATTACAAATTTGAAATTGAAATAAATTACATTGATGCAATTACTTCTCGTATTTGTATTTTTCAAAAATATGCAGTTGTCATTGTTCTCATACTATAACATTGACTGCTAAAGCAATTTGTTATAGGCCTCAATTGCAAGTTTCAAAACTGCCCCTTACATTTGATGCGTTGGTATACTAACACACTTAAAAGCTTTTGTCAACGGTTTTTTCAAAACTTTTTAATATTTTTTTAAGAAATTTTGAAAATTTTGACCAAATTCGACAAACTTATGATTTTAAAACCACATTTAAGTAATTTAAGCCACAATTTTGACGTTTAAATGGTTGGTATGTCGGCTCAGCTAACCAGAAATTTATCTTTCTCATTGGATGAGTCGATAGGCATAATACCACAACAAAAAACAAAAAGCAAGCATTTTAAACAAACTTTTTAAAAATTTTTAAAAAATATTTTTTATTGTTATTTTGGCCACTAAAAGGCGTTAAATCACACTTTCAACGCGTGCGCGCATGCATGCGAGCATACGAATGTGCATACACATGAGCGTGCGTACGTGTATATTAATGAATAGGCGAATTAAATATTTATTGATTTAATTTTTTTATTTAATATTTAGAAAAACATTATAAAAATTAAAATCAAGTTGTTGCGATTATAGACAATCATTGTCTTGACAATACAAAAGCAACATAATATTTAGTTTTTGTTTGAAACAAAACCTTAATTTGATATAATGAACATATGAACAATTTTGAATTTTTAATTACAGCAGATTGGAAAAACACCAAATCATACGATAAATTTTTAAATCTTTTGCAAAGTTTAGCCAAATATGAATCAGCAATAGATAGAGAACGCCACATTAAAATTTTAAACACTCACCAAAAGGTCTATGCCCTATCTATGGCAGATATACGCCTTATTGCAAAAAATATCAGCAAGGGCGACTATATTGGCTTTTTAAAGGCCGTGAAATATAACTCATATGAAGAAGTTACCATTGCAGGCATTGTGATTGTCTTGATAAAAGATTTGAGCTTGCAAACAAAATTATTAACAGATTGGACAACAAAAATTGACAATTGGTCAAGTTGCGACACAGTTGTTTCAACAATGAAAACGTTAAAAAACAACAAGAACAAATCTAAATATTTTGAGCATTACAAAGACATGTGCTTAAATTCGCGTGAATTTGTTGCACGTGTTGGTATTGTTTGTTTAATGGTTAATTATTTAGAAGAAGCATATATTGACGATATTTTGTCTGTTTGCAAGCAAATTAATCATCCAGGTTATTATGTAAAAATGGCTGTTGCATGGCTTATAAGTTTTGCCTTCATGAAATTTAGAGATAAAACTTACACCCTTTTAAAAGAAAAATGTTTAGACAAATTCACACAAAACAAGGCAATTTGTAAATGCCGCGATAGTTACCAAGTTTCAGCAGAAGACAAACAAGCATTGATTAATTTAAGAATAAAATAAAAAAAACGACTTACATGTCAAATCATTTAGTCGACCTGTAAAAAAAAGTTAATTTTTTAATCTAGACAAAAAAAGTTGCATCAAATTGATACAACTTTTTTAATATTTTCTATCTAATAGCCCAGCAATTATATGGCACTCGTAAACTCGCTTACCATATTTTCGCCTTTTCGAAAAATTTAATATTTTCTATCTAATAGCCCAGCGATTATATGGCGCTCGTAAACTCGCTTACCATATTTTCGCCTTTTCACAAGATTTAATATTTTCTATCTAATAGCCCGGCGAAAATCATTGCTTGAACTTCTGGGGCAAGGCAACATATATCGTCCGTCAAAGTCTTTTTAGGTGGAACAGGTGTTTTTATAAAATTTTCCCATCCTACTGAAAGGTCTTTAAAATCATTTCCAATAACTTTGCGTTTTGGACGGCTGGTTGTTTTAGACTTTTCTTTTAAATAATCCCTAAAATCTTCAGCCTTGTATTCAACGCTATCAAAAATCGGTTTGACAGTGTTTGCATCGTCTTTCAATTCTGGCTTTGGTTTAGCCTCAACTTTTTCAGCCTTTTCCGCCACCACATTATCTTTTGATTTTTCTGCTGTATTTTCAGCAGATTCTTCTTTCGTTTCTTTTTTCTTTTTAGGCAAAACTAAAAACAGTGTTACAATTGGCACTGCCACAGCTGCCACAATAAGTGTAATCTCCATTCCACTCATAGGCTAGCCTAGTTTTCAAATGGATTGCCAGGTCTGCCTGCTGGCATTGAAGGTTTTTCTTTATCTTTGTCTGCTTTGCCGCTGATTGATTTACGCATATCGGTGTCTGCTTCCAAGTTTTGCAACTTATAATAATCTATAACGCCAACTTTACCAGATTTAAGTGCTGTTGCCATTGCTTTATGCACTTCACTTTCTGCCGCCAAAACAACTGCTTTCATTTCTTGTGTTTTAGCCTTCATTTCTTGTTCGTGAGCGATTGCTTGAGCTTTACGTTCTTCTGCTGCCGCTTGACTGATTTTCTTTTTTGCTTCTGCTTCTTCAATTTTTAATTTAGCACCAACGTTTGAACCAATATCTACATCACAAATATCAATAGATAAAATTTCATATGCTGTTTGCCTATCCAAATTATCTGCCAAAATTGCTTTTGAAATAATTGAAGGGTCAGCCAAAATGTCGCGGTGAGTTTCTGCCTTACCAATTGTGCTTACAATACCTTCACCAACACGTGCCAAGATTGTTTCAACGTCCGCTGTGCCAATTTGACGGTCAAGACGAGCACGCACAGTAACTTGTGCCAAAGCTTTAACTTGAATACCGTTTCTTGCCATTGCTTCAATCCATGGAGTGCGAATAACCTTAGGTGTGATGCTTGTTTTAACTGCTTCAACCACATCACGGCCTGCAAGGTCAATTGCTTTGGCTTGGTCAAGAGTTAAATCTATCTTTGCACTTTTTGCTGCGATAAGTGCATCAACAACTTTTTCAATGTTACCGCCAGCCATAAGGTGAGTTTCAAGTTCTGCAATGTTTATATCCAAACCCGCTTTTTGTGAAACAATGTAAATGTCAACAATCTTTTTATAGTCCACTTTACGTATTTTCATACCAATCAAACGTGTCATGCTTACATGTGAACCGCTTGCCAATGCCCTGAACCATATTCTTATAGGCACAAGCACAAATACGCCAACAATGATTGCTGCCAAAACAATAAGCACAATCAACCAAATTGCCCAAGCAGGCATTGCTAATAACATTGAGTTATTCATAAATTTTCTCCTTTCAACTTTTGTTTTTTTGTAAGTTGTCTTTTGTGTGGCTAATAACCACATCTAGCAAACCTTTAATTTGCCATTTTAAAATAACAGTTGTAACAATTTTTGGTTATTCAAACCATTTACGAACCAATAAAGTGTTATCTTTTACACCAATAACTTTAACGTGTTGATTATCTTCAATATAAGACTTAACTGAAAGCACATCATACATTTTACCATTTATTTTTGCCTTGCCACCAGGGTTAAGCACACCTGAAGCACGGCCAGATTTACCAATTAACTTTCTAAGTTCTTTTGCTTCGCGGCGGCTGCGTGAAGAAAATGTGTTGTCATTTTCAAACAAGCCAGTGCGCCCTAATATACCATGTTGAGCACTGAACACCATAAAGATAACGCAAACAATAAAGAAAGCCAAAACCATTAAAATAAGCACAATTGATTGCAATAAATTTAAGCCTTGGCAAATACGCACAATCAAGCCTGCCACAATAGCAATGCTACCTGCTATGCCAAAAAAGCCAAAACCAGGTAATAATACTTCAACAAAAATAAACACCAAACCACCAAATAAAAGGGCGGCTGCTATCCAACTCATTTCAGCAAAGATTTCAACAAATTCCATAACTCACCTTTTTGCCAGAAACTGGCTTTATTTATTTTTTCGTTGCTGATTATATACCAAAAACCACACCCCGTCAATACCCTTTTTTAAAATTTGGTCAAAATAAACACAGCCAAAGTTTATGTTATGTTTGTATATCAATACAATTATATTAAACAACAAAACATTCAAATTAGTTGAACCACCGCCACAAAACAAACACCTATAAATATCATCACAATAACATTTAAAACCACTATCGCGATTAAATTATAGTTAAAATCAGCCAATTGCATAGGTAACGTTTTATCTTTATTAAGAATGTTATTTTTTTTTAAGCAACAAAAAAGTTCAAGCAGTCTGCCTGAACTTCTTATTATTAATCTTTTTTAGCATTGCGTTGCTTTTTAGCATATTTAGCATTAATAATTACCAACGTTATGTAAATAAATGAAAGCACAATAGCAATTGAAGAAAGCCAAATTTGCACTGTTTTGTTACCTTTAAACACAAAGTTAGATACCAACACACATACACAAGCCACCAAAATAAGCACAATACTTATTGCGTGCCTTGCCCAAAACCTTTTTTTGCCTTGTTTTTGTTTGTTATTTGCTTCAATCACATCTTGCGGCATAAGCAACTCTTCTTGCGCTGGTTGCTTTGTATAGTCCTTTAAAGGCGCACCACAATTTGCACAAAATTTTCTATCATTACGGTTTTCTTCCCCACATTGATTACAAAACATAACTCACCTATTTGGCACAATGCCAACCTTTTATTTTGTTTTCTATATTTCTTAATTGCAAGTTTTATATCGGCAACTTTTTAAGCCTTTACATTCTAAACTGAATATTTGTTAATCTAAAAACATTTTAACAATTTTTAAACACCTTGTCAAAGCATTAACCTATTTTATTTTCACGATAATAGTAGTAAAAATATTGTTGTGCATAGCCTGACAATTCACCATAGCGTTCTGTCAACTCTTTTGTTATTTTGCTGCGGTCGGTTTCATTTTTATTGAAAATATGATTGTAAACTTTGTTTATCCACACATCAACTGGAAACACGTTTTTTACACCTAAACCAAACAACATAATGCAATTTGCAACCTTTTTACCAATACCTTTTAAAGCGGTTAAAAGTTGCATTTTTGTTTTGTTATCAGCCGCTTCAATTTCTGCAATATATTCTGGCGTTAACTTTTGCACGGTATCAAACATTTGTTCCGCACGGTAGCCAAGCCCAGCATTTACAAAATCTTGCACGGTGGCGGTTTTTAGTGCTTGCAAAGTTGGAAAAGCATAATACTCACCTTTGTTCTCGCCAAACTTAGCACACAAAACTTCAATTGAGTTTTTAATGCGTTTAATATTATTGTTTGCACTGATTATAAAACTGATAAGCATTTCAAAAGCAGTGTTGTTTATTATTCTTATTCCACCACCAAAATTTATTGCAGGTGCAAGCAAAGGGTCGCACGCAAGTTTACTTTTTATTACACTGTAATCAGTTGATAAATCAAAAAAATGATAAAAATAATCTGTATCTGGCGTTTCAATTTCTATTATATTTTTATCAAACTTTATTTTTGCCATTTTATCTTGCGAAAACACACGCGCAGTGTTGCCATCAATAACAAACCTAAAAATTTGGCCACAATTTAAAGTTTGCACAATGTCAAAATCTTGTGGATTTGTGATTATAATTTTGTTTTTATTTTTTTGAATTTTCATTTAGCCCTTCTTTACAAATTTATAAACGGCAACAGTTCCGTATGTGCGTTTATCAATGTCAAATTGTGGATAATCAAACTCAAAATCCAATTCTTTACTTGTTTCAAAAATAATTATTCCGTTTGCATTTAACATATCATTTTTGACAATATATTCAATTGCCTTAACGCCTAAGTCAGTTTTATATGGAGGGTCTAATAGCACAAGGTCAAATTTTGTATGGCAAGTTTTTAAAAAGTCAAGATAATCAGTGTTTACAATTTTAAAATTGCCTTCCATGTTTTTTAAATTTGATTGTATGATTTTTATTGCCTTTTGATTGCTATCTACCAAATAAACTTTCTCAGCCCCACGTGAAACACACTCCGCACCCAGCGCACCAGTGCCAGCAAAAAGGTCGCAAACCACTGCACCTGCAACATAAAATTGAATAAGATTAAATATACTTTCTTTAACTCTATCAAGTGTTGGCTTTGTGGTTAACAAATCAAACTCTTGCAACTTTTTACCACGATATTTACCTGAAATAATTCTCATACCATTATGTTAGTTTAATTGCAAAAATTTTTCAAGCAATTTTGCCGTTTTGTTGCAATACGCAAATAACAATTTGCCTGCATTACCTATTTTAGTGTTACGCGCAATAAAAAAACTTGGCAATAAGCCAAGCTTTGTAAACACAAAAACCTATATCTGTTATTCTTTATTTGCAGATTTTTTTGTTGATTTTTTTGCTGGTTGTTCTGGTTCAACTTCTTCCACTTCTTCAACAGCATTTGCTTGTTGGAATTCTTCAATCAATTGAACATCTTTTTTGTTCATCTTAACCAAAACAATTGACAATGCAACGATGCCTGCCAAAAGCACAGCAATTACAAGATACCACCAAGACCATACAAAAAACATAAATTTCTCCTTATTTGATTATATTATAACAAATTTTTTTTAGAGTGTAAAATAAAAATGCGGATTTTTTTAAATTTATTGTTTAGTTCAAAATTGCAATTTAGCAATAAAAACTACAAAAATAAAACAAGAAATTAAGTATTCATGACCATATTAAAACAAATTGTTTAGTTTTCATATGTGCTATGCTATATAGATCAAGTTCTTGCAACCAACAACAATCAAATTTGTATTCAGCAATTTTGCTAAAAAATAAATCACAAAACAACTTACGTTATTTGATAATCTATTTTGCTATTTTTTATCAAAAAAAAGAAGACCTTAAAACGGCCTTCTTATTAATTATTTTTTAGCAGTTGGTTTCTTGGCTGTTGCCTTTGCAGCAGGTTTTTTAGCTGCGGCTGATTTAGTAGCTGGCTTTTTAGTTTCAACTTTCTTAGTTTCAACTTTCTTGTTTTCAACTTTTTTTGCTTCAGCTTTTACTGCTGGCTTTTTAGCTGTTGTAACTTTTGTTTCAACTTTCTTTTCAACTGGCTTTTCTGCTTTTTTAGCAGCTGGCTTAGCTTCAGTTTTTGTTGTTTTTGTAGCAGGTTTTGAAATTGCTTTTACTTCAACTTTTGCTTCTGCCTTAACTTCTTTTTTTGCTGCTGGCTTTTTAGCTGCAGTTTTGCTTGCTGTTGTTTTAGCAGGCTTTTCTTCCTTTTTAGGTTCTGCTTTAACTTCAACTTTTGGTTCAGCCTTTACTTCAGCTTTAACAACTTTTTTAGGTTCTGCTTTTACAGCCTTTTTAGCGGCTGGTTTTGTTGCAGCCTTTTTAGCGGTTGATTTAACTTCTTTGTTTTCTTCAACCTTTGGTTCAGCAACTTCTGCTTTAACTTCAACTTTTTCTTCTGCTTTAGCTTCTTCCTTTACCACTGGTTCTTCAACCTTTTTTGCGGCAGGTTTTTTAGCTGCAGTTTTTGTTTCTTTTTTAACTTTTGCTGCTTTTTTAGGTTCAACTTCAGCTTTTACTTCGGCCTTTGGTTCAACTTCCTTTGCAACAACTTCAGTTTTTTCAGCAACTGGTTTTTCTTCAACCTTTGCTTCTTCTTTTGTTTCAGCTTTTGCAGGTTGTTTTAACAAATCGGATTTTTCATCTTCAACAAACAAAACCTTTTCTTGAAAATCTTTTAAAATCTTTTTGTCGCGCACATCAAGCAACACCAAAACAACGATAAGTGCAACGATAATAACCACAAGGATTAAAACCATCCACCACCAATTATTTGCGATAAATTCCATAATAATACCCCTTTTATTTTTACAATTTTATTGTAACACGCAAAAAACTAAAACACAAACAAATTCAACATATTTTTTACAAAAAAATACAAAATTATTTATTTTAATTTTAATGTTCCAAAGAAAAAAGCACCATAAGTCATGATGCTTTTTTATTATAATTAAACCAAATTTATTCTAATCTGTAAAATGTGTTGGTATGTTTTTTGTTTGAGATAAGAATGCATTGCCCTATGTTAAAATTTTCAATTAGTTAAACAATGCACATCACCAGCAAAAATATCTTTAAGTGCCTGTGCCTTGATATTTTGTAAGTGCAAACTTAAAGAACAAAAAGCAAGGTATAAAGAACACCATACCAAATAGTGGTGCTACCCCGCAAAGCCACATAGGCACACTGCCAGTGCCAAGCAAGTAAGACATAGGCAAATAGTTAAAGCACGCAAGTGGAATAATGAAAGTGAAAATGTTGCGCAACCACTTTTTATAGATATTGATTGGATAGTGTGAAAATTCTTTAGAACCATCAGTGATAATATTTACAAATTCTAAGTTTTCCACAGTGAATACACTAATACCAGCAGCAATAAACAAAATGCCAAGCATAACCAAAATACCGCAAAGGTAAGTGCTTAAAAGCACAAGAACTTTAAGTATCGTCCATTTTATGTGGAGTTTTATAATTGCAATAACAGATAAAATCAAACCAAGCACAACACGACCAAACTTAACAAACTCAATTTTGGCGGTGAAGATTTGGAAATATATGTTTACAGGTCTAACCAAATATCTGTCAAGTTCACCATTTCTAATAATGTTTGGAAAGTCGTCATAACCACGTGCAAAAGTTTCGTTAAACGAAAACACAGTTGTTACAATGCCAAACATTAACATAGATTCATAAAAGCCCCAGCCGCCAACAGTGTTAAAGTTTTTAAACAATAACCAAACCGCCAACACTTCACCAGCCGTGATTGCTGCTTGTGAAATTGCAAGCAAGAAAGTGCTAAGCCTATATTGCATTGAAGATTTAAAATGCATTTTAAAATATTTACTATACATTTTCATATTAACCCCCTTGCACCACAACTCGGCGAGAAGCAGATTTTATAAGCAGTTTGCCAAGCAAAATCAAGCCAGCAAGCCAAAGCACGCCGATGGCAAGCGCAATTACACCTTCCCTTAAACCAACGTTGCCGATATAAATTCTAAAAGGTAAATCCGAAATATATCTAAAAGGCAAATAGTTTAAAACTTTTTGGAGACCTGCTGGCATAAGTGGAATAGGCACAAGTGTGCCGCTAAACAAGCCAACAATAACACTCACAACAGCTTGTGCACCTTTGCCAGACATTGTGATAAATGAAAAGTAAACCGCAAACATTGAAAATGCCACGCTCATTGCAAAGCCGATGGTAATACCAACCAAGAAAAGCAAAAATGCAGGAAAGTTAACAGGAAGCGACATACCAACACTGCTTGGCAAGAATAGTGTAATAATCAAAATCGGCAAGCATCTTAGCATAGTGGCTGAAACTTTTTCACCAAGATATTCAGCGTACCATTGGTCATAAAGCGAAATTGGACGCACATATTTATAACACACATTGCCAGTTTCAATATCACGCGCAGAGTGTTTTGGTAAGCCTAAATATCGCATTGCAAACATTGCTTGCCCCAGCCAGACATAGGTTGCCATTTGCGAAATTGAAAAGCCGTCAATAACTTTGCCGCCCATAAATGCAGTGTAAAGATAAACATACATTAAGCCCCAAAAGAATTGTGTTGCCACACCAGAAAGGGCTTTTGCACGGTATTGCAATTCACCTTTAAAGGTCATTTTAAATATTCCTAAGTATGAACGCATAGCCACCGCCTTAAAGGTTCAAATCAGTGTACAAACGGGCAAGGATTTCGTCCACACTGACTGATTTAACAGAGAAATCTACCACTTCATATTTTTTGCTTATGGCGTTAACAAAGTCCTTTGTGTTGAAGTGAGTTTCTGGCAAGTTGCGGAAGGTGGCGGTGTTTTTATTGTGGCTAACCACAGTGTAGCCTTCAAATTCAACATTTTCATACTCTTTGGCAAATTCAACATCAATGGTTTTAATGTTACCATATTTTTCTTTTATTGCATTAAAACTGCCATTGTATAAAATTTGACCGCGACCTATCAAAATGATTTTGTTTGTAAGCGCATCAATATCGCTCATATCGTGAGTGGTTAAAATAACGGTTGTGCCCCACTCTTTGTTTATGTATTTAACAAAATCACGCACAGCAAGTTTTGTTACGGCGTCAAGCCCGATGGTTGGCTCGTCCAAAAACAAAATTTGTGGTCGGTGAAGCAATGCCCCAGCAAGTTCACATTTCATTTTTTGCCCAAGTGAAAGTTGCCTTAAAGGGCGGTTTAAAATTTCGTCAAGATGCAAAGTCTTGGTAAGCAAGGCAAGTGTTTCTTCGTATTCTTTTTGCGGAATTTTGTAAATATCTTTAAGCAAGTCAAAACTATCCGCCACTGGCACGTCCCACCATAGTTGAGAACGCTGCCCGAACACAACACCAATGTGTTTAACATATTTCTGCCTGTCTTTCCAAGGTGTGTAGCCTAAAATTGAACATTGTCCAGACGTTGGTGTTAAAATACCACTCATAATTTTGATGGTAGTGCTTTTGCCTGCACCATTTGGACCAATATATCCAACTATATCGCCCTGTTCAATTTCAAAACTGACATCGTTAAGTGCTTTAACAATCTTTTTTTCAGGCTTAAACAATGCCTTGATTGCACCCAGCACTCCTTTTTTACGTGTGGAGACTTTAAATTCTTTACACACGTTTTGAAATTTTATGATTTTTGCCATTTTCACCTCCTTTAAATGACCAGCAAAAAAATACCAAAAAGTAAAGTTTTGGTATTTATTTTAACTGAAATCAAAAAATTTTCATCATTCCTCTCAATTATCCATCATTGTTGAGCAAAACGACAGTAGATTTTTATAATATCATATAAATATATTTATGTCAAT
>SAMEA104315431__coassemble_5754_pt1 | contig 3179 bp, 4 predicted proteins | sample SAMEA104315431__metabat2_low_PE_029 | metagenome-assembled genome bin SAMEA104315431 (sample SAMEA104315431) | gut metagenome | biome: Monkey gut; feature: monkey-associated habitat; material: faeces | place: China | collected 2013
AAATAATTCATTTTAAATATATAAAATAATTTAATTTATATTAATTTAAAATATTTTGTTAATTTATTTATAATTTGTTTTTTAATATTTAAAATTTTAAAAATCTTCTTCTTGTTTTTGTTTTGGTTGTTTAGGTTTTTTATAACCAAACAATTTCAATCTACCTTTATTAAAAATTGTAACAATTAAAATATAAATACTAGCAACACCAATAACAACATAAATTATACGGCTGAAAATATTTGCTTGTGTGCCAAAAATGCCAGCAATAAAATCATATTGTAAACAGCCAATCATAAACCAGTTTACACCACCAACGCAAGTTAAAATAAAAGCAATTAATCTTAACATAAAAGTCTTCTCCTGCCATTAGTTTGCGTTTGCATATCAATTTTATGCAATTTTAATCAGCACAAAAAAAGATGTGATATTTTAAATTAAATATACGCGCTGTTTTCTATTGAGCACACATATAAATAAAATTACACCTTTTATAAATAAAACAAATTAATATAATTTTAATAAACAAATTTGATATTAAAATACTATGTCAATTTTTTAAAATCTTACCCTTTTGGTTTTAATCTTCTTTGTTAAATTTTGTAACGTTATAATTCAAAATTTTAAAACCAATTGGTGTTTTTAAATCTGCAACCGAATAAGGACAAGCAGTGTAACATTTGTTGCAGAAAATACACTTTGAATAATCAATTTTGGCATATAATTCGCCAGCCTTATCATATTTCATCATAATTGCACCAGCTGGACAAATTTGTGCACATCTGCCACAACCTTTGCATTTATCAGCATCAATGATAACACGTTGTTGATTACGATTGAAAAATCTTTTTTGTTGACCTTTGTTTTTATGTATAGGTGAAAGGTTTGTTTGTTCACCAAAATCAAAATCAGCAAGTGCAAATTTTTGAATATCACCTTCTATAAGTTTATATGGATGTTCAAACTCAACAAGCCCACGTTTTGAGGCAGTTTTAACAATTGTATCTGCCAAATCTCTGCCAATTATTTTTGAAACAACTGCGTCAAGGCTAAACATATTCTCTGCAACAGCCAAACAAGAAAGCATACGTTGGCTTGAATTTGCTTCAACAGCAACAACGCCATCAAATACGTTAAGCGCAATCTTTTTTTGCAGTTTGGTAACAAGGTCTATCACATAATTGTTAAAATCTTCAACTGTGTTAAGGCGGTTCAAAACAAGTTGTTTAATATCTCCAGGCACAAGCCCAAACATACCAGCAGCAACGCCAAGTGCGCCAAGGTTTTCATCTACCCTAAGTTTGCCAATGTTCACAATCAAATCAACGTCTTTTGCAACTTCCAGCAAGGTTGCTGATTTGGTTTTAACGCCGTTTGGTATTTCCATTTTGCAGACCGCAAGATTATGGTTAAGTTGACATTTGGTGTTATTTGCAACTTCTAAAAGCCCAGTATCGAAATAAATTTTATCTAAACCATTTAGTGAATATTGTTTTATAGGGCTATCTGCCACTATGCACTTTGCCCCATATCCGCTTATCAAATTCACAACAGCTTGCACAACTGATGGATGTGTAGTAATTGCCAAATCAGGGTTTGCATCCACCCCTGCGTCAACTTTTATCAAAACTTTTTGGTTAGATTTAAAAAGTTGTTCAGCATTGACTGATGCAAAAAGTTCAGCCAAAGTTTGTTGCACATTGTCTGTGTTATAGTTGTTTATTCTTTTAATAGCAACTTCATTATTCATATTTGTATGATATATCTTTTGCGGTGCGTTTGTCAAACAAGTTTAGGTTTAAACATTTAAACCAAGGCAAATTGTTTAGTAATACGTGGTTATATTCACACATAAATCAACGAACTTGTATTCGATTTTAAAATTCAATTCGGTTTTAAAATAAACAATACAAAAATTAAAATTTGTGCAATAAAATATCACGCAGATTATAACAAAATTATTTGCTTTTTTTGTTGCTTTTGAATACAATAGACTTATGATTAAAATTTGGGGAAAATTAACGTCTAACGACAAAATATTAAAGTCTACCACAATTGAAGTTGATGAAAAAACAACAAGTTTTTTTGATATGCTTAAAGATTTGTGTGAAAAACTTAATGTGCCTACCCCAGTTTTGCTTGATAAACACGTGTACGATTTTAACCTTTTTAATATGTGTGTTTTCAAGCCTGATGATTTTATTGAATCGGTTGTGTTTGAAAAATTGATATTGCAACACATTGCCAAATAATTTTGAATATTTAACATATTTTATAATATGTAAAATTAAGTGGCTAATTTGGTTTAATTTGCATATATTATCTTTAAATTTACTTTTAAAAACCTTGACAATAGTTTTTTAAAAGTGGTATAATCGTGCTATTGTAATGAGAAATCATTGCAATTTTGTGTTTTATAGCAGGTTTTAATGTTTATAAGCACATTAGCAAAGTGGAAAAAGTTGCACTTTGTTTTTTTAAAAATGTTAGGAGAAAATTATGGACGAAAAAGTATTTATGACAGCAGAAGGGCTTAAAAAAACCCAAGAAAGATTAGAATATTTAAAAACAACACGCCGCCAAGAAGTTGCTAAAAAACTTGCAGAAGCACGCAGTTATGGCGACCTTAGCGAAAACAGTGAATATGACATTGCACGTGAAGAACAAATCAATGTTGAAGCTGAAATTTTTGATTTGGAAACAAAACTTAAATCAGCTGTGGTTATTGACCCTAAAAAGGTTAACACAAACAAAGTTGGTGTTGGCTGCACAGTTACTGCAACAAATATGAAAACAAATCAAGTTGTTGAATATAAAATTGTTGGCGACACAGACAGCGATCCATTTAAAGGTCTTATCAGCAACGTATCACCTATTGGTGCTGGTTTGATGAATAAAAAAGTTGGTGATATTGCTCAAATTAGAACACCAGGCGGTTTAATGTCTTATAAAATCACAAAAATTAAGTTATCATAAGATAACTTTTTTTGTTATACAATTATTGTTCAATGTATTACCACAAATTAAATTTAATTTATGAGATTTTTTATTTAAACGTAACAACATTATGTTTGTTATTAGCAATATTAAAACAAAAAAACAGGGCTTTTACCCTGTTTTTATTTTGCTTTGAACACTAGCTTAGTTATGCAACTGTTGGCTCAACTACGTTTTCTTCA